>Ga0182742_1000052_pt1 | contig 242859 bp, 237 predicted proteins | sample eDN5th37CBELigMG_FD_128880 | JGI IMG/M metagenome (GOLD analysis project Ga0182742, IMG submission 128880) | Enriched Miracle-Growth compost microbial communities from Emeryville, California, USA - eDNA 5th pass 37_C BE-Lig MG (version 2)... ... | reverse complement strand
GGCAGACACCTCGACCTCCAGGGGCGCTAGCTTCTTTGCCACTTCCATTCGTCGTTCCGAGAACTCGCCCTCGTCAGTAATCTACCCGAAGGCCGCTGTCTCAGGCACGTTGACACAGAGGGGCCATCGAGGACTGACGTTCCCAGCCCGGACGACTCGTTCGCACCCGGGTGTGAGGTCCGAACGGAGCCGATCGGGGCGGGTTCCTCAACCTGGATACCGGCCCAAATTTGGGGGGGCAGTTCGTCCAACCTGCCAAGCGTCGAGGCGGCGCCGGCAGGCGGATCGCGGCCTCGAAAAGCCTTTGGCCCAGCGGGGAGCGATGAGGGTTCGTCCGCGCCTTCGCGTGCTGTACAACCGGAGCCGGGAGTCTCCGTGGACGCTCTCAATCGTGGGAGCCGTGCTCGGGCTCGTCCTCGCGTTCTTGCTGGGATCATCGGTGGGGCCCCACCTCCCCCACCTCCTGGTAGGGGACGTCCGTGGAAGCACGATGGAGCAGGCGAGGACGATCTTCATCGCCATCCTCGCGGTCGAAATCACTGCGCTGAGCATCGTCTTCTCGCTCTCGTTGCTCGCCGTCCAGAGCGCCGCGGGGCAGTATTCGCCAAGGCTGATCTCGTCCTACCTCCGGGATCCGCTGGGACGCCTCGTCCTCCCGACCTTCGTGCTCACCTGCGTCTTCTGTCTGGTGGCCACCGCACGGGTCGGACTCTCGCCCGAGCTCGGCCCGGCGCCGCGACCCGCCGTCACGGTCGCGATCCTCATGATCTTCGCGTCCGGCGCCGCTTTGCTGGTCGAGGTCGCCCGGACGATCCTCGTGATCCGTGTCGAATCCGTGTCCAGTTGGGTCACGCGCCGAATCCGAAAGACGCTCGGCGCCATGTCTTGCCTTCCGGGGGATCGCTCCGGCATTCCCGTCTCGATAACGCAATCGGCGTCCGCGATCCGCGCCCTCGGCTCGGGATACGTGATCGGAGTCGACGACGAGCACCTGCTCTCCGTCGCGAGAGAGCGTCGGTTGCTGGTGCGGATCGAGCGCGCCATCGGCGAGGGCCTCGTCGAGGGCAGCGTGATGGGCTGGGTCGAACCGATCCATCCAGACGCCCGTGTCTCGGAGGACGACCAGGCGTCGCTCGCCGACGCGGTCCTGCTCGACAGGTGGCGGGATCAGGACACCGACGTCGCGCTCGGCGTCCGCCAGCTCGTCGACATCGCCGTGCGAGCCCTCTCCGCCGCGATCAACGATCCCTACTCGGCGATCGTCGCGATCGATCACGTGTCGGAGGTCCTCGTCGACCTCGCCCGGCGGCAGCTCGGCGATCGGGTCCTTCATGATGCCGACGGCACGCCGCTCGTCTCGATTCGGGAGCCGACCTTCGCCGACTACCTCTTCCTCGCCGTCGACGAGATCTCTCGGTACGGCGCATCCGAGCCCACCGTGGCTGTGCGTCTCCTGCGCATGACCGACGAGGCGGGCGAAGCGGCCTCGTCCGCAGCCGACAAGCAGTATGCGGCGGAGATGGCGGCGCGCATCTTGTCCCTCGCGGAGGCGGCGTCGACCGGTGGTCTCGGCATGGAGCGCGTACGGGCGGCCACCGCGGAGGCTCTGCAGCAGCTCGAGAAAGGGCCGACGCCCGGGCCTCGCAGCCGACTCTGTCTTTGACGTCGGCGATTGCGCTGGCATCGTCGCCCAGCTTGCAGCCAGGAGAATTTCCGGCTGGGACTCAGTCCCCGCCGAACGGCTGAATGGGTGCCGTCGTTGGGCTGCCCTCGGCGAGTCGAGCCTTCACTTTTTGGAAGTACTCGTCGTCCTCGAGGACCTTCAGCTCGAACTGCTGGTGAACGGCCGACTCCATCATCGCAAACCACGCCGCGGTCGGAACGTCCTGGAAGAAGAGGGCCAGTACCCGGTTTGGCCCGTCTCCCTTGGGCTTGGCGTAGAACGTGGAGGTGAGGACCCCGGGGAGACTTCCCCCTTTCGTGCCGAGGGTCTCGAACGAGGACTGAATGTTCTCCCGCCGCATGGGCCACTCGAGCTGCTCGCGCATGAATCCGCTGCCCTCCAAGGTATCCGCTGCAACCCGTGCCATGATGCTGGCGTAGCCGCGCGCGGTTCCGCGGTTGTTCAGGGCCTTCGTGAACTCCGCCTGCTCCCGGATCGTCAAGCCGATTCCATCCTTCTCGAGCCTGCGGACCTCGGCGTTCCGGAGCCCGTCGTCGTCCCGTAGCGACTGCGCCAGCTCCCATGCCTGGTCGGCGTAGTCCGCCCGCTCCGCCGTGCGGTAGCGAGCCAGGAGCTGCGCGGCCGGTGCTTCCTCTCGGGTGTTCCTCCAAGTGAGCAGCGAGCCGGCGAGGGGCATGGGCGCGTCCTCACCGGGCAGCGCCAGCCTTGCCGGCAGGGCCTCGAGCGTGCCCCGACCGATACGTTCCATGACGAGATCGGTGGCCGCGTTGTCGCTGTACCGGATCATCGCCCAAACTACGTCGCGCAATGACGCTTGGTCGTCGGTGACGGCGCCCTTCGCCCGCAGCTCCTTGACCGCGGCTGGATGTGCCCCGCCATCGGTCCCTGGTAGCCAGTACCGCTCCCAGCTCGAGAGAGACACCGGCTCCTTCGGATCCAGTTCGCCCGCATCGACCCCCGCGGCGTAGGCGGCGAGCACCATCACCTTCACCGTCGATGCGAGCGGTCGCGGCACGTCCGCGTTGAGGTAGATGCCGTTGGCCTCGTCCCCGACCGACCAAGCCGCCATCGACACCGAATCCCGATGCGCCGCGATGTACTCCAGCACGTCGTCCGCGGTCTTCAGCTTCGCAGCGATCTCGCTCCCGTTGGAGAGCTCGTCCCAGTTCTCGGCGATCGCGATGATGAGCTTGCGCTGCCAAATCCCCAGCGCTGCCACGACGAGCAAAACGACGCCGAGCGAGATCCCGACCCACTTCAAGAATTTCTTGCGCACCTGGACTCCGGGTGGAGAGTGGAAAGAAGCGCCTGACGGGACCGGACCTGCTCTTATTCACTTCGGGATGTGGTCCTCCCCGATCCACCCCTTGCGGCGGAAGAACCTGATCAGCCCGACGACGGTGGCGACGCAGATCAGCCAGAAGAGCGCGTAGCCCCACGCCCAGTCGAGCTCCGGCATCACCTTGAAGTTCATGCCGTACACGCCGGCGAAGAAGGTGATCGGGATGAAGATGGTGGCGATGATGGTGAGGACCTTCATCACCTCGTTCATCCGGTAGGAGACCGCGGAGAGGTAGAGCTCGATCATGCCGGAGGCCATGTCCCGGTAGGTCTCGACCACGTCGATGAGCTGGACCGAGTGTTCGTGCACGTCGCGCAGGTAGGTGCGCACCGTGGACGAGAGGTTCGGCGAGTCGCTGGACTGCAGGTCGTGGATCATCAAGCGCATCGGCCAGATCATCCGCCGCAGCTCCAGCAGCTTGCGCCGGACGGAGTGGAGTTCCCGCGAGAGCGCGGGGGTCGGCCCTTCGATGATCCGATCCTCGAGCGTCTCCAGGACGTCGCCGAAGTGCTCCACCACCGGGAAGATGTGATCGATCAGGGCGTCGAGGATCGAATAGAGGAGGAAGCCGGCGTCGCCCTGTCGCAGGGTGGAGCCCGGCGCCTGGATGCGCTGGCGGATGGTCGACCATGCCTCGGCGCCGTCGCGTTCCTCCTGGAACGTGAGCAGCAGGTTCCCGTAGAAGAAGATGCTCACCTGGCCCGACGTGAACTTGCCGTCGACCTGCCGAAACATGCTGGCGACGATGAATTGGTAGTCGGGGTAGGGCTCGATCCTGGGGCGCTGCGGGACCTTCAGCGCATCCTCGGCGGCGAGCGTGTGGAAGCCGTAGGCTTTCCGGAACCGGTTGATGACCTGGGGATGAAGTCCCGCGACGTTCACCCACCGCACCGCAGACCACTCGGGCCTGGGCCGCGAGAGGAAGGCCTCGAGGTCCGGGACGTCGAAGGCCTCCGCGCGGTCGGGACCATAGTCGACGCAGCTGATCGAGACGGCCCCTGGCTCGGGGGGCACGTCTACGAGGGGCGTGCTCTCGATCCCCGGGGCGGATCCGGGAAAGATCGGGCCCGGCAGGCGCACCCGGCGCTTTCGCCTCTTGGGTCGATCGGAGCGCGCGGTCTTGGCCTTGCCGCGCGGATCCGAAGGGGCCTCGTGTACGCCGGTGACGCCGGGCGGCGGAGACCACTTGTCCTTCGTCGTTCCTGGTCGCATCGGTCCATTGTAGCCGGACCGGCGTCCCCGATTGCTGCACGCGACACGCGCGGGAGTGCACGGCGCCTCGCCGCTACAGCACGGACCCCATGCGGGCGAGCAGCATGGGCCAGCCTGGCTTCATGCCCTCGTACGCCTGCCGTCCCATCGGCGACTCGAGATCGAAGCCTTCGTGCGTGAGGGTGAGGCGGGTGCCTTCGCCCTCCGGCGCGAGCTGCCAGCCGACGATGGTGTCGAGGCGTCCTGCGGAGAACCGGTAGCGGAAGCTACGCTCCGGCTCGACGGTGATGACCTCGCACGGCTGCATGCCCCACTGGCCCATGTCGAGCTCGAAGCGGTGGCCGACCACGGGCCGCACGTCGCCCGCGGCCCACCAGCGCGCATGCACTTCGGGATCGGTGAGAGCCTTCCACACCGCGTCGGGCGGGTGCGGGTAGAAGTGCTCCACGCGGATCACGGCGGACTCGTTCATCTCGGTCTTCTCCTCGTTCGGCAGGTCTGCGACTGCCGTCGGCCGGCCCTTCGCGTGAAGAGGCGCGGCTGCAGGTTACCCGAGTCGCGCAACCGAATGGACGGCCCTTCATCACATGAACGCCGGATCGCTCGCCATTCGAGCGGCCCGAAGAACGCATGAACCAAGACGAATCGAAGCTGTCGCGGAGAGACCTTCTCTGCGCCGGCACCGGCCTTCTCGCGCTCGCCGCGATCGGCTGCACCCAACCGCTCGGAGCGAAACCCATGACTGAAACCCGGCTGCGCCCCAAGACGACCCTCCCCACGACCGAGCTGCCGTGGCTGCGGCTGCACGATCACTTCGTCGCGACGGTGGGCGCGAACGCCGGGAGGGGCCAGCCGCTGGGATCCCTGCTCGTCCTCGCGGACGCCACCTTTGCCCCGCGCTCCCGCTTTCCGATTCACCCGCACAAGGACATGGAGATCCTGAGCCTGGTGGTGCGCGGAGAGCTCAGCCACCACGGCGATCAGGCCCACGGCGCCACGCTGAAGGCACGTCAGGCCCAGCTCATCTCGGCGCGAGACGGCATGGTGCACGCGGAAGGGAACGAGCTGGACGAGGAGACGCACATGCTCCAGATCTGGTTCCGTCCCGACTCCCGCGGGGGCGAGGCGGCCTACTTCCTCCGCGACGTCCCCGCGATGCCGTCGGGAGGGCGGCACCTCGTGGCGGGCGATGATGGGATGCCGATGCGCACCGCGGCGCGGGTGTGGTGGATCGATCTGGTTCCGGGCCGTGACGAGCGGCTCGATCTCGCGAGCGGCGACGCCGGATACCTCCTGGCGATGGACGCTCCCGTGGCGCTCGAGGGCGGATCGACCCTCGGGAAGGGCGACGGCGCGCAGCTTCGCGGAGGAGGGAGCGTCGCCATCCGCACCAAGGACGGCCCCGCGTCCGCGCTCTGGATCGAGCTCCCGGTCGCGTGATCGCGCGCGGGAAGTGACGAACCGCGATGATTTCAGGGGGCGCCGGCCGTCCAGCCTTCCGAGCCCTAAATCCGGGGCGCTCGAACGGAGGAGATCCAAATGCCCGTCCAGACTGCAACCCCGTACCTCATGCTCTTCGGCAAGGCGAACGAGGCGATCGCGTTCTACGAGAAGGCGCTCGGCGCCAAGGTCGAATCGCTCCAGCGGTTTGGCGACGGCTTGGGCGACAATTGCCCCGAGGCTCAGAGGGAATGGGTCATGCACGCCGCCCTCCGGATCGACGGCGCGTTGATCTTCCTCAGCGATGGCGGACCGGACGAGCCGACGCCGCCGGGGGGCCGGGTGGTGGTCGCGCTCGACATCGACGGCGCCGCCCGGGCCCGCGAGAGCTTCGAGGCGCTCGCCGCCGGCGGAAAGGTCATCGAGCCGCTCTTCGACGCCCCCTGGGGCGCGCTCTTCGGAGCGCTACAGGATCGCTATGGCATCGGCTGGATGTTCAACTCGACGAAGTCCTGAGGAGGAGACGAAATGTCCAGGCTGCGAGTGAACACGTTCTCCATCTCGATCGACGGCTACGGCGCGGGGCCCGACCAGAGCCTCGAGAATCCGCAGGGGATCGGAGGGCTGACGCTGCACGAGTGGGTCTTCGGGACGCGGACGTTTCAGCAGATGCACGCTTCGTTCGCCGGCGACCTCATCGCGGACAAGGTCGGGAGGGACGACGCCGACGACGCCTTCGTGGTCCGCGGCTTCGAGAACCTCGGAGCGTGGATCATGGGGCGCCACATGTTCGGACCTTCGCGCGGCCCCTGGCCCGACGACGGGTGGAAGGGGTGGTGGGGTCCCAACCCGCCGTACAAGGTGCCCGTCTTCGTACTCACGAACCACGCCCGCGCCCCGATCGAGATGGAGGGCGGGACGACCTTCCACTTCGTGACCGAAGGGATCCACGCGGCGCTGGAGCGCGCGAGGGACGCGGCGCGAGGCAAGGACGTGCGACTCGGGGGCGGCGTCGACACGATCCGCCGGTACCTACAGGCGGGGCTGGTGGACGAACTCCACCTCGCCATTTCCCCGGTGCTCCTCGGCAAGGGGGAGAACCTGATGGCGGGGATCGACCTGGTGGGCCTCGGTTACCGATGCACCGAGCACGTCGCCACGAGCCACGCGACCCACATCGTGCTGACGAAGGATCGCGCGGAAGGAGCGCGCTAAAGAGCGAGCGCTGGATCGTGTTCCTGTCGACAGATTGAACGTCAGATGCGAGCCTCCCGGAACGCCGCGGCAGCCCAAGGGAGCGTGCCGCACCCGCTCCGCCCCGAGTCCGGGGTGGACGCGGCGTCCAACTTCCAGGAGCACCGCCAGGACATGAGCCAGCCTCAGCCGCAGCCGCGCGAAGACTCGCCCACGATCCCGACGACCGACGCCCGCGCCGAGCTGCACCTCGTCGCGCAGCCCATCGACTTCACCACCCCTCAGCTCACCGTGCGCGCGGTGGGGACCGGGATGGTGATCGGCGGCGTACTCTCCCTCTGCAACATCTACGCGGGCCTGAAGGTGGGGTGGGGCTTCAACATGTCCATCACCGCCGCGCTCCTGGCCTTTGGATTCTGGAAGGGGGCGGAGGTCTTCGGCGCCCGTCCCTTCGGGATGCTGGAGAACAACGTCAACCAGACCGCCGCGTCGTCGGCGGCGGCGATCTCCTCTGCGGGCCTGGTGGCGCCCATCCCGGCGCTCACGCTCTTGACGGGGCAGGTGCTGTCCTGGGGCGCGCTCGTGCTCTGGACGTTCAGCGTGTGCCTGGTCGGGATCGCGGTGGCGGTGGGCCTCAGGCGGCAGATGATCGAGGTGGACAAGCTGCCGTTCGCCTCGGGTATCGCGTCCGCCACCACCCTCCGGGAGATGTACTCCAAGGGCAAGGAGGCGATGCAGCGGGTGTCGATGCTACTGGGCGGCGGCGTCGTGGCGGCGATCGTGAAGGTCGTCACCGAGGTCTGGAGGATCCCGCGCCTCGCCTTCCCCGGCGCGATCGCCTCCTCGGGCGGCGGCGCCCTCGCGCAGAAGGGCCTGGCGGGCGCGAGCCTGAAGAACCTCACCTTCGCCCTCGACCCGTCGCTGCTGATGGTCGGCGTCGGCGGCCTCATCGGCATCCGGGCGAGTGCTTCGATGGCGCTGGGCGCAGTGCTCGCCTGGGCCTTCGTCGGACCCATGGCGCTGGAGAAGGGCTGGGCGACGGCGGGCGCCGAGGACGCGGTCTGGTTCGGGCCGATGCTCACCTGGCTCCTGTGGCCGGGCGTGGCGATGATGGTCACCGCTTCCCTGACCTCGTTCGCGTTCTCCTGGCGTTCGATCGTCCGCGCCTTCCGCGGGGCCGGCCGCGCGAAGGGCGCTCGAAAGGACGACGGCGACGTCGCGCCCAAGGTCTTCATCGGCGGGATCGCCGTCGCGCTGCTCCTCTCCGTCGCGCTCCAATGGTCCCTCTTCGGGATCGGCGCCTTCGTCGCCACGCTCGGCGTGCTGCTCACGTTCGTGCTCGCGATCGTCTCCGGTCGCGTCTCCGGCGAGACCGGCATCACGCCGGTGGGCGCCATGGGCAAGGTCACCCAGCTCGTCTTCGGCGTGGTGGCGCCCGGCCAGGCGGCTCCGAACCTCATGGCAGCCAACGTCACCGGGGGCGCGGCGAGCCAGTGCGCGGATCTCCTGCACGATCTGAAGACGGGCCATCTCCTCGGCGCGGTGCCGAGGCTCCAGGCCGTGGCGCAGCTCTTCGGCGCCATGGCCGGCGCGCTGCTCGGATCGTTCGGCTATCTGATCATCGTCCGCGACCCTTCGATCCTCCTCACCGACGAGTGGCCCGCACCTGCGGTCGCTGCCTGGAAGGCGGTGGCGGAGATCTTCATGAAGGGGCTGGAGGCGATGCCGGCGGGCGCCATGGCCGCGATGGCCTGGGCGGGCGTCGCGGGCGTCGCCCTCGCGGTCCTCGAGAAGGTCCTCCCCGGCAAGGCGCGCGCCTGGGTCCCGAGCCCCGCGAGCCTGGGGCTGGCCTTCGTGATCCCGGCCTACAACTCGATCTCGATGCTCATCGGCGCCGTCGCCGCCCTCGTCGCCGGCAAGGTAGCGCCGGGATGGGCGGCGCGCTTCGCGATCGTGCTGGCGGCGGGCCTGATCGCGGGCGAGAGCATCACTGGCGTGGCGATCGCCATCCAGAAGATCCTCGTCGGCGGGTAGCGACCCACGATCATCACTCGCCCGCCGTCGAGGTCCCGGACCAGACCACCGCCAGATGTCGGCGCTCGTAGCCAAAACCGGGAGCACCGAGTCGGTCGAAGCAGGTGGCGCGGATTCGATTGGTGCCGCATCCCTCGCTCACGGGGGTAGCGATGCCGACATTCGAGGACCTCTTTCCCTCGCTCGCAGGAACGGCCGCCATTCGGCTCACGCCGGGCGCAGCGAAGAATGCCACCGCTGCGGAGGCGCTCCCTCTCGGCGTCGAGCAACGCAGCGCCGATGTGGATGGCGTTCGCATCGGCTACAAGATCGCGGGCGAGGGACCGCCGGTGGTGCTGCTGCATGGCTTTGCCCAGACCAGCCACATGTGGCTCCCGCTCATGACCAGGCTGGCGGCGGACCATACCGTGATCGCTCCCGACCTCCGTGGCGCAGGCGCCTCCGACCGCACGGCCGGTGGCTACGACAAGAAGACGATGGGTCGCGAGGTGCGAGAGCTCGTCCGGCAGCTCGGATTCGACCAACCGATAGCGCTCGCCGGCCACGACATCGGGCTGATGGTCGCCTACTCCTACGCCGCACAGTTCCCCTCCGAGGTCGAGCGGCTCGTGCTCATGGACGCGTTCTTGCCCGGAATCGGTGAATGGAAGGACGTCTGGCTTGCGCCGGCGACGTGGCATTTCCACTTCCATGGCGAGATCCCCGAACGTCTGGTCGAAGGGCGGGAGCGCACCTACCTCGAGCATTTTTGGAACGATTTCGCGGGGGACCCAGCGCATTCAGTCTCGGAGGCCGATCGGCAAATCTATGCGGCGGCGTATGCTCGCGACGGCGGCATCCACGCGACCATGCAGTACTTCAGTACGTTTGTGCAGGACGCGACGGACAACGCGGCGCTGGCGGCCAACGAGTTGCCGATGCCGACGCTCGTCATGTCGGGCGAAAAGGCATCCGGCAGGTTCCTCATCGAGCAGACACGGCTCATCGCGAAGGAGGTGACCGGGGAGGTGGTGGCCGGCGCCGGTCACTGGCTGATGGAAGAAGCCCCCGACCAGGTGATCCCGCGGCTCGCCGCGTTTCTTGCCGGCGAGACCTGATGCCTCGGAAGGCCCGGCAGACCGAAATGGTCGCCGGGCCTCGAGCCGGAGGGCGCGCATCACTCGATACGGGAGCGCGCTACCCAGATGCTGGCTGGCAAGCGAGGCGACTACCGATGCGTCGAAAGAAGGAAGGCCGCATCCACGTCGGCGTGGGGGGATGGAGCTTCCCGGCTTGGCGGGGGACCTTCTACCCTGAGCACCTTCCCTGCGCCCGGGAGCTCGCCTGGGCGAGCCGTGCGCTCACCTCGATCGAGATCAACGTCACGTACTACCGCGCCCAGCGGCCCGAGACCTTCGCGCGGTGGCGGGAGGAGGCGCCCGCCGGCGGGTGACTCGCGATACCCTTCGATCCCAGACCCCACGGCGCCGTTCGTCTATGCGCGCATCATGGGCACCACCGATTCGGAGCCGTGCGGATACTCGTCGAAGGACCTCGACCTATGGGCCCGGCGAGCGAAGGAGTGGGCCGCCGGAAAGGCGGCGTGGGGGCTCCCGTTGGTGAGTCCTCTCCCTCCAGAGGCCCGCCCCCGCGACGTCTTCCTCTACGTCATCCGAGGCGCCAAGGAGCGCAACCCAGCCGCCGCCCGCGCTCTCGCCGAGCGAGTCGGCCCTTCGCCGATCGGCGCCGCCACGAGCCTTCGAGTCGACCGCGGTTCCTACGCCTGACGAGCGATCTCGTGAGGTGAACCTGGTCGACGATCACCGGAACGCGGGATCCGTCTCCGAGATCGTCCAAGCGGCGTTGATCAGGCCGATGTGGCTGAACGCCTGCGGGAAGTTTCCCAGGAGTCCTCCCGATACGGGATCGACCTCCTCGGCGAGGAGCCCGATGTCGTTGGCGTGTGCGGCCGCTCGCTCGAACGTCTCCCGCGCAAGACGCGGCTCGCCCGCGAGGGCCCACGCCTCCGCGAGCCAGAACGTACACAGCAGGAACGAGCCCTCGCCGCCCGGGAGCCCGTCGGGACCGAGGTAGCGGAAGACGAGGCCGCGGCGGTCGACGAGGCGGGCGGCGATCGCGTCGATCGTCGACCGCACCCGGGGATCGTCGGCAGGCAGGAAACCAACCAACGGGATCCGGAGCGCCGACGCGTCCAGCTCGTCGGAGCCGAAGCTCTGCGTGAACGCCTGCGCCGTCGGGGACCAGCCCCGCTCCAAGATCGCCGCTCGGATCGTGTCCCGGGTAGATGCCCACGAGGGAACGCGGTCCCCAGCGTCGAGCTCGTCGGCGAGCGCGATCCCGCGGTCGAGGGCGGCCCAACACATCAGCTTGGAGTTGAGGAAATGCCGAGGGGGTCCGCGCATCTCCCAGATGCCGTGGTCCGTTTCGTTCCACCTCCTCGCCGCCGCGTCGACGGTCTCCCGGAGGAACGCGCGGGTCGTCGGCTCGAAGATCCGCGGCTGCTCGCGCAGCATCCAGGCGGCTCCGAGGAGCTCGCCGAACACGTCGAGCTGGCGCTGGTTCCAGGCGCCGTTTCCGACGCGCACGGGCCGGCTGCCGCGCCAACCGGTGAGGTGGTCGAGCTCGCGCTCGGCGAGGTCGTGCTCGCCTCCGATGCCGTACATGATCTGCCTCGTGCCCCCCTCGCTCGGGGAGAGCGACGCATTCGCGAGGAAGTCGAAGAAGCGGTGGGCTTCCGTGGGGCATGCCGCCACCCAGAGCGCCTGCATGGTCAGGCTGGCGTCCCGGACCCAGGTGAACCGATAGTCCCAGTTGCGAGGCCCCCCGACCTGCTCGGGGAGGGACGTGGTCGCCGCGGCGATCACGGCGCCGGTCGGCGCGAACGAGAGCGCTTGCAGCACCCTGCCGCTGTGGTCAACCAAGCGCTTCCAGGGACCTTGGTACGCCTGGTGATCGGACGCCCAGGTCTTCCATGCCTCGATCGTCCGGGTGAGCCGGGCCTCGATCGCGTCCTCGTCCAACGGCTCGGGGGCGGACTCCCAGATCGGCGAGCGCATCAGGGCGAACGATGCCCGCTCGCCGCGACGCAGGACGAACCTCGCCGCCGCGGTCGATCGATCGATGGCGAGGGGCAGGGCGGTCGACAGCGTGAGCACGTCGGGCCCCCCACGGGCGACGAGCCCGCTCGCTTGCTCCAGCCTGGGCCGAACCAGCCCGTACTCTGGGCGGGGCGCGAACTCGATCGCGACGGGCACCTCGCCTTCCAGGCACTCGACGCGTCGAAGCAGCGCCCGGGGCTCGTCCAAGCGCAACGCGTGATGGTCTCCCGCGAGATCGATCTCCATCGCGTCGAGAAGTCGGAGGATGCCGCTGCTCGTCCGAAACGTGGTCGAGAGCACCAGCGTGTCGTCGACGTACCGCCGCTCGATCGACGCGCCGTCCTCCGCTGGGCCTATCGACCAGCACCCTGCGTCCCGATCGAGGAGCCGGCCGAAGACCGAGGGAGCGTCGAAGCGCGGGAGACAGAGCCAATCGATCGAGCCGCTCCTGCTCACCAGAGCGGCCGAGCGGCAGTCGGAGACCAAGCCATAGTCCGCGATCGGGAGCTCACTCACCCCTTCACGATCGTACTCATCGCCTCGCAGCGCACGAGGGAGTTCGAGCCATGGATCGGACGACTTCATCCGAGGAGGGGTTCCGGCAGCCGCTCGCAAGCCTCGACATCGAAAGGGTGTCACGAAGAGTGATTGAAACTGTTTGTGAAGGGAGCCGCTGCAGCGACTCGGTGCAGGCCCCTGAGAGCGCTTGCATTTCCGCCCGTGCTTTGGCCCTATCCGCCGATACACCCCCCCAAGGCATCGCGGCGCATGAGCAGTTTGCTCGTAGAGCTCTCGAACGAACCGAAGGTCCGGACCTCCTCAGGCACCTGGGTCGTGCTCGAACGCAAGGCGGCTGCGCTCCTCGCGATCCTGGCGATGGATGGGCCGACCTCCCGCGCGCGCCTCGCCGCGCATCTCTGGCCCGACTCGGACGAGAAGAAGGCGCGAGGGAATTTGAGGCAGACGCTCTCCCGGCTCCGCAAGCTCGTGGCCGCCGAGCTGGTCGAGGCCGGCGATCCCTTACGGCTCGCCGACGGGATCGAGACGGACCTCGAAGGGCTGCTCCGCGGAGGCACCAGCCCTGTAGCGCCGCTCGGCTTCGGACTCCTGGGAGGCCTGGACTTCTCCGACTGCGACGAGCTCGCGTCCTGGATCGACACGGCAACGGTCCGCTTGCGAAAGGCTTTGCTGACGCGCCTCGAAGCGGAGGCCGATCGCTTGGAGCAAGGCGACCGTCCCTCGGACGCTTTCGCGATCGCCGATCGGATCGTCGAGCTCGATCCTCTCTCGGAGCGGGTGCACCGCAGGCTGATCCGCCTGCATTATCTCGCCGGCGATCGCGCCGCCGCGATCCAGGCGTTCGAGCGCTGCAGGAAGATCCTCCTCGAGGAGCTGGGGGTCGAGCCGGATCCCGAGACGCTCGCCCTCCTCCGCCTCGTCGAGCGTGGTGAGCTCCCGTCCCCTCCGCGCCGGTCCAACGAGATCCCGCCGTCGGTGCGACGGCCTCCGCGCATCGTGGGGCGGGATCGTGAATGGGCGCGGATGCAGGCCGCGTGGGACGAGGGCAAGATCCTGTTCGTCTCGGGCGCCGCCGGAATGGGGAAGAGCCGGATCGCCTTGGACTTCGCCACGGCGCAGGACAGTCCGGTGCTCTCCCTGGAGAGCCGACCGGGAGACGCGGCGGTTCCCTACGCGTCGCAGGCACGGGCGGTGCGCCAGATCTTCACCACCAACGCCGGGATCGAGCCGGCGGACTGGGTTCGGCGCGAGCTGTCCCGCCTGCTCCCGGAGCTCCTGCGGGAAGGCGAGGACCCGCCACCGCCGCTCGCCGACATCGACAAGGTCCGCTTCTTCCAGGCGCACATCGAGCTGTACCGGCTGGTGGGCACGCCGCACCTCACGATCTTCATCGACGACATGCAGTTCTGCGATCCGGCGAGCGCCGCGCTAGGGCAGTACATGGTGACGACCCCGGAGATGTTCGGGCGCGACCGCATCGTCCGCTCGATCTTCGCGTTCCGGCCGGAGCAGATCCCCGTCGAGATGTTGCGCGCTGCGGACGCGCTGGTCGCAGCCGGACTGGCGGAGCGGATCGAGCTCGGTCCCCTCGACCCGGCCAGCGTCGGCGAGCTCCTCCGCGATCTCCGGGTCGGCGCGTCTCCGGCCCTGGCCGACGACCTCTCGCGCGCCGCGAGCGGGAACCCGGCGCTCGTGCTCGAGCTCGTGAAGAGCCTGATCCAGGAGGGGGCGATCGAGGACGGGGTCGGCGCGAGCGGGTCGCTCCCCGCGGGGCTGGACCACCTCTTTCGCGCGAGGTTTGCTCACCTCTCGTCCGCCGCGATGCGGCTCGCCCAGGTGGCCGCCGCCGCTGGCGATAGCCTGACCCTCCCCCTCGCCGCAGCGGTCCTCGGGGGCCATCCCCTCGAACTCGGTTCCCCTTGGCGGGAGCTCGAGCAGGCCCAGGTGCTCCACGACGGGAAGTTCGTCCACGACCTCGTCCGGGATGCGGTCCTCGCAGACGTCCCCGGCGCGGTGCTCGCACATCTCCACGCCTCGATCGCCGCGTTCCTCGAGCGAGAGGGCGCGGACGGCACCAGCATCGCGCTCCAGTGGCAGGCCGCCGGCGAGCCCGAGCGGGCGGCGCCCTACTTCATCGGCCCGTCCAGCGGCGCGACGCCCGACGGCCGTCCCGAGTAGCGGTCACGCTCCAGTCACGCTCGTCGGGTAAAGGGGCGCGCACGTGCGTCCGTCGCGGTGCGCCCGAGCGATTCCGCGTTGCGCTCGCCGCCCGATCCGGAGCCGAACGTTCGCGACGCCGACCGGCGCTCTTCTGGGGGGGGCGCCGGTCGGCGTCACGAGCGGAGCCCGCGAATGCCGCAGAGCTCGTCGTTTTCGCCAATCCCGCGACACCCCATAGGCCGGACTACCTGCAACCGAACGGTTGCATGTGTGGGGCCGTCAGGGCAATATGCAACCCGGAGGTTGCGAACATGAGTGACAAGATCGAGAAGACGGCAACGTTGAAGGCGCCGCTTGCGAAGGTCTGGGACGCGATCAGCGACTCGGCGGCGTTCGGGGCGTGGTTTGGGATGACCTGCGACGGTCCGTTCGTCGAGGGCCGGACGGTGAAGGGCGCGATCGCGAAGACACAGGTCGACGACGAGATCGCGAGACACCAGGAGCCCTACGTCGGCATGCCTTGCGAGCTGAGGATCGAGCGCGTCGTGCCCTTCGAGCTCCTCTCCTTCCGCTGGCACCCCGGCGGCGATCCCGACATGGGACCGGATGCGCCGATGACGCTCGTGACCTTCGAGCTCGAGGAGGTCCCGGGAGGCACGCGCCTCACCATCACCGAGACGGGCTTCGAAGCGCTGCCGCTCGAACGCCGAGCCAAGGCCTTCGCGGACAACGAGGGCGGGTGGGAAGCCCAGCTCACGCTCGTTGCGAAGTACTTGGTGCGCGAGGCGTGAAGCTGGCTGGATCGACGCCCGTGTTCGCCGCGTTGGGCGACCCCCAGCGCATGGTCCTCGTCTCGCGCCTCTGCAGGGAGGGGCCGCTCTCTATCACGCACCTGACGGAGGGGACCAGCATCACGCGGCAGGCGGTGACGAAGCACCTCCGCGTCCTGGAGGCGGCGGGGCTCGCGCGCTCCGAGAAGGCGGGCCGGGAGACGGTGTGGGCGCTGGATCGGCGCCCCCTCTCGAAGGCGCGCGACCACCTCGATCGGATCTCGCGCCAGTGGGACGAAGCGATCGAGCGACTCCGTGCCTTCGTCGAAAAGGACGACTGAGGGGCCCTGCTCTCGGCCCGCTGCTCTTACCGCCGAACGCCCGGCGGATGTGACACGCGCATTTCCATGGCAGCCGGCTCGAGCCTCACGGGTCCCCTTCGACCGGAACCGCCGGATCGGCGGGCGGTGGCGGCGAAGGCTCGGCCCAGCCTCCGCCGAGTACCCGGTAGAGCTGGATCACCGTGAGCGTGCGCCGGGCGTCGGCCTGGACGAGCGATATCTGGGCTGGCAGGAGATCCTGGTAGGCCAGGGTCACCTCCACGTAGCTCGCGACGCCGGCACGGTACTGATCGAGGGTGAGGTCCAGGCGAAGCTGCAGGGACTTCACCTGCTTCGAGAGGATGTCGGCTGCCTCTCGCGCGCCCCGGATCTCGGCGAGCGCCCCCGAGACCTCTCCCAGCGCGTTCAGAACGGCCTGCTGATAGTCCGCGGTGGCGGCTTCCGCGTCGGCCACCGCAGCGTCGCGGAGCGCGCGCAGCCCCTTCCCGTTGAGGATCGGTACGAGCCAGCTCGAGTTCGCTCCATAGAGCCACTGGCCCGCATTGCCGGAGAGGAGCGACCCCGCTTCCGCGCTGAGCAGACCGGCGAGCCCCGTGAGGCTGATCGGCGGAAGGAGATTGGCCTCCGCCACTCCGATTCGAGCCACGGCCGCACGAAGGTTCTGCTCCAGCGCCCGGAGATCCGGGCGCCGCTCCAGTAGCGACGCGGGGAGCCCCGGAGGAATTTCTGGCGGGAGCCGGCTGAAATCCAGCGGCGGCCCCCGCGCGATCGACCCCGGGGGCTTTCCCAGGAGGATCGAGATCTGGTTCTCCTTCTGCGCGATCTGGGCCTGGAGTGGCGGAAGCGCTGCCTCCACGTCGTACACCAGCGCCTCCGCGTTCGATGTCTGCACGAGGGTTCCGGTCCCGCCCCGCAGCTGGGCATCGAAGAGGCGGAGGAGCTCGATACGGGACTCGCGCGTGTGCCGGTAGAGGTCGTAGAGGCCGTCCAGCTCGAGCAGCTCGACGTAGGCCTGGGCCACGTCGGCCACCAGCATCAACAAGATGCTGCGTCGATGCTCCGCGACCGCTTCGGCGTCGGCGTCGGCGGCCTCGGCGCCACGACGAATCCTTCCCCAGACGTCGAGCTCCCAGCTCACGTTGACCGAGGCGGAGAACACGTTCGTCGTGATGGTGGACACGCCGGGGATCGAGGGGACGAACGGGGTTCGCTGGCGGCTGGCGCCGGCCTGCACCTGCACGGCCGGCAGGAGCGCGTCGCCAGCGACGCTGGCCCGGGCACGAGCAGCGACCACCCGCGCAGCCGCCGCGCGAAGATCTCCATTGTTCTCGATCGCGTCGCCGATGAGCGAGCGCAGGGCATCGTCCTCGAAGAGCTCCCACCACGGAAGGTCGGCGATCGACTCCGCCGCAGGCTCCGCCGTCGCACCGCGAAACTCCTCGACTGACGGGAGGTCCGGCCTACGGTATTCCGGTCCCATGGCGCAGCCCGCGGTCAGCACGAACGCCAAGGGGATCGCCGCAGCCCTCATGGCTCCCGCCTCTTGCGGCGCTGGAGCCTCCCGACGACCCTCTCCACCACGAGGTAGAGCGAAGGGACGAGGAAGATCCCGAGGATGGTCGCGAAGAGCATCCCCACGATCACCGCCGTCCCGATCTCCCTTCGCGACTGGGAGCCTGCCCCGCTCGCGAATGCCAGCGGGAGCACGCCGAGGATGAAGGCGAACGACGTCATGATGATCGGGCGGAGTCGCAGCTTCGCGCCGATCAGCGCGGCCTCCTCCGGCGACTTGCCCTCCTGGAGCTGGCGCTCTCGGGCGAACTGCACGATCAGGATCGCGTTCTTCGCCGAGAGCCCCATCAACATGATGAGCGCGATCCGGCTGAAGACGTCCGCCGGGTAGCCCCTCAGCATCAGGCCCACGAAGGCGCCGAGCATCGCCACCGGCGTGACCAGGAGCACGCTGAACGGGAGCGACCAGCTCTCGTAGAGCGCGGCGAGGATGAGGAAGACCATCGCCAGCGCGAAGAGGATCGTGGGCGTGGCGCTCGGGGCCGTCGTCTCCTGGAACGAGAGGTCCGCCCATTCGTACGCCATCCCCTCGGGGAGGACCTGCCGCGCGACCTCCTCCAGGGCCTGGATGGCCTGGCCCGAGCTGTACCCCGGCGCGGCGCTCCCGTTGATCTGTGCCGAGCGATATAGGTTGAAACGCATGGTGAAGTCGGGGCCCTCACCTCGGCTCGTGGAGGTGAGGGTCGTCACGGGGACCATCTCGCCTGCCGCGCTTCGGACGAAGAACCGGCGCAGATCCTCCGTCGAGCGACGGAAGTCGGGCTCCGCCTGCAGGTAGACGTGCCACTGCCGCCCGAAGCGGTTGAAGTCGTTGATGAAGATCCCCCCGAGGAACGCCTGGAGCGTCAGGTAGACCTCGGAAGGATTCACGCCCTCGACGAGCGCCTTCTCCCGATCGAGGTCTAGCTTGATCTGCGGGACGGAGGCGCTGTAGCTCGTTCGGACGCCCGTGAGCTCGGGCCGCTCGTTCGCCGCCGCTATGAAGCGCTGCGCCTGCTCTTCGAGGTGAGCGGGCGTCCCCCCCTGACGGTCCTGCAGCATCAGCGTGAAGCCCCCGCTGGAGCCGAGGCCCGGCAATGGCGGTGGGGCGAAGGCCAGCGCCTGGCCTGCGGAGGTCCCGGCGAGCGCCTGGTTGACCTTCTGCAGGATCCGATCGGCCGTCTCCTCCGCGCTCCGGTCGCTCCAGGGGCGGAGCGCCACGAAGAAGAAGGCGTTGTTGGGCTCGCTCACGCGGGAGATGAGCGAGAAGCCCACGACGCTCGTCACGTGAGCGATCCCCTCCGTGCGCTCGAGGATCCGCTCCACCCTCGCGGCGGCGGCATCCGTCCGTCCGAGGGAGGCTGCCTTCGGGAGGGCGAGCTCGAGGAAGAAGTAGCCCTCGTCCTCGGTGGGGAGGAGCCCTGACGGAACCGAGCGGCCGATGAGGAGCAGCGCGACGGCGACCACGGCGAGCGCCAACAACGTGAAGCCCGCCTTGCGGAGCAGGCGCCCGGTGATCCGGACGAATCGATCCGTACTCTTCGAGAAGCCGCGGTTGAACGCGCCGGTGGCGCGGCCGATGGGACCGCGCGCCTCCTTGGGCGGGCGGAGCAACATCGCGCAGAGCGCGGGCGTGAGCGAGAGGGCGTTGAAGGCGCTGATCAGCACCGAGATGCCGATCGTCAGCGCGAACTGGCGGTAGAGCAGGCCGGTGATCCCGGGGACGAAGGCGACCGGGATGAACACCGACGCGAGGATCAGCGCGATGCTCACCACCGGCGCCGCCACCTCCTGCATCGCCGCCAGGGTCGCCTCTCGGGGAGCGAGCCCCTCCTCGATCTTCCTCGTCGTGGCTTCGACGACCACGATCGCGTCGTCCACCACCAGGCCGATGGCGAGCACCAATCCCAGCAGCGAGAGCGTATTGATCGAGAAGCCGAGGATCGGAAAGAGCACGAAGGCGCCCACCAGGGAGACGGGCACCGTCAGCATCGGGATCAGGGTGGCCTTGAGGCTCTGGAGGAAGAGGTAGACGACCGCCATCACGAGCGCGACGGCGATGAGCAGCGTGATCAGGATCTCGCGGATGCCCTCCCGCACCGGCAGCGTCGTATCCAGCGCGACGGTGGAGGTCACACCCGACGGCAGCGATTGGGAGAGCTCGGCCAGCTTTCGCTCGATCCCTTTCACGGTCGAGAGCGCGTTCGTTCCCGGTGTCTGGAAGATCCCCAGGACGGCTGAGGGCTTTCCGTCGAAGCGAGCTCGCTCCGTGTAGCTGACCGTGCCCAGCTCGATCCTCGCGACGTCCGAGAGGCGAACGATCTCACCGCCGGGCTCCGCACGAACCACGATGTCCCCGAACTCCTCCGCCGTCACGAGGCGGCCGGGCGCGATGATCGAGAAGCTGAACTGCTGGTCCGCGTTCGCCGGCGGGCCGCCGATCTGTCCTGCCGGGTTCACCGTGTTCTGGGAGAGGATCGCCTGCTGCAGGTCGCCCACCGTGAGGCCGAGCGAAGTCATTCGATCGGGGTTCACCCAGATCCGCATCGCGTACTGGCTCGCCCCGAAGTTCAGGACCTGCGCCACGCCGGGAACGCGCGAGAGCTCGTCGACGATGTGGATCGTCGCGTAGTTCGCGAGGAAAGGGGCGTCGAACGCTCCCTCGGGCGAATGGATCGCGAGGACCATCAGCGGCGATGCCGTGATGCGCAGCACCGTAAGGCCCACCGCGTTCACCTGCGCCGGCAGGTAGGGCTGTCCCTGCGAGACGCGGTTCTGGGTGAGGATCTCGTCGACGTTCGGATCCGAGCCGATCTCGAACGTCACTCGAAGGCTCATCGTGCCGTCGAGCGCGTTGGTGGAGGTCATGTAGAGCATGCCCTCGACGCCGTTCACGAACTGCTCGAGGGGGGTCGCGACCGAGGTCTCCACCGTGAGCGCGTCCGCGCCCGGGTAGACCGCGCTCACCACCACCTGTGGCGGCACGATGTCCGGGTATTCCGCCACGGGGAGCGAGAACGCTGCGAAGACGCCCACCAGCACCAGGGCGATCGAGATGACGATGGCGACGATCGGCCGGCGGACGAAGAATCGGATCACGGCGATCTACCGGCCCGAGTCCGACGCGCCGCTGCCCCCCGGACTGGGCGCGGGCGATGGTCCGCCCGCCGGTAGCGGAGGCGCTGGCCGAGGCTGCACCTGGCTTCCATCCCGCACCTTCTCGCTCCCCTCGACCACGACCTGCTGACCGGGGTTTAGAGGGCCCGTCACCACGATGTCCGTTCCGCTCAGCGGTCCCGTCTCGACGGTCACCTGGTGCGCGATGTCGTCCTCCCCCACGACCGTCACCCGCTTCAAGCCCTGCAGCTCGGAGATCGCGCGCTGCTGAACCGTCAGCGCGCCCTTGATCGTCTCGAAGACGACGTGGACCCGCACCGACTGTCCAGGGCGGAGGAGCGCCTTCGGATTCGGGAAGAGCGCCTCCATCAGGAGCGTCCCCGTGGAGGGATTGATCTGCCGATCGGCGAAGCTGAGGTTGCCGGCCTCGGGATAACGGCTGCCGTTGGTGAGCTCGAGGGTCACGCTGCGCGAGCTGTCGACGTCCTCTCCCCGCTGCGCCAAGGCCAGGTAGTCCACCTCGGTGATGGGAAAGATCGAGCGGATCGGATCGATCTGCGAGACCGTGGTCAGCAGGGTCGGGCTGCCGGGCGTACCCACGAGGTTCCCGAGGCGAACCTGCGCGGCCCCCGCGAGTCCTGCGATCGGTGAGGTCACGTCCGTGTACGAGAGGTTCAGCTCCGCCTGCTTCACGAGCGCCTGCGCCGACTGCACCCCCGCCACCGCCTGCCCCTGCGCCGCCAGGGCGTTGTCCAGATCCTGCTGACTCACCGCCAGCTCCTTCGCGAGAGGTTTGAGGCGCCTCACGAGGACGGAGCTGCGCTGCTGCTCCGCCTGCGCGCGGGCGAGGCTGCCCTCGGCATCCCGTAGCGCTGCGATGAAGGGCGCGGGATCGATCCGGAAGAGGAGCTGATCCTTGTCGACGAAGGTGCCCTCTTCATAGTGCTGGCCGAGGAGGAACCCCTCCACCCGCGCACGGATGTCCACGTCCACGTAGCCCGCGAGGGTGCCCACGTAGACCCGTTCCACCGGCACGTCGCGCTGCACCACCGGCGAAACCAGGACCTGCGGAGGCGGCGGCGGAGGAGGAGGCTTCTTTGCTCCCAGCTTGCACGCCGAGGCGGCAACGAGCACCAGACACAGCTCCCTCGCGCTGCGTCCCATGGTCCGCTCCGTCTCGAGGTCGTGAGCCGATCTGGCAACCGCTCGACCCGACCGCAATCCCTCGCGAGGTTTGCCTCGCTGGGGGCACCGATCGCTCGGTGGCCGGCTCGGCCTGGGGCGTCGATGATCGTTCGCCCAGGTCGAAGGAGGAGGGCGGCGCGTGATAGAAGCGACGGACCGCGGTCACCTGGGAATGGCACGGGCGACCGTCCACCGACACTCATCGATCGGGAGTCACCATGTCCGTCGTCCTCTACCACCACCCCTACACCCGCGCCGCGAACTCCGTCTGGATGCTCGAGGAGGTCGGGGTCCCGTACGAGCTGCGCTTCGTCGACTTCGCTGCGGGCGGGCAGAAGGCCCCGGAGCTCCTCGCCCTGAACCCGATGGGCAAGCTCCCCATCCTCACCGACGGCGAGGTCGTGGTGACGGAGTCGGCGGCCATCGGTCTGTACCTCGCCGATCGCTACTCGATGGGGAAGCTCGCGCCGGGCTTCGACGATCCCGCGCGCGGCACGTACCTGCGCTGGTCGCTCTTCGCGCCGTCGGTGATCGAGCCGGGATCGATGGCGAAGGCTGCCGGCTGGACCTACAAGGAAGGCGCGGCGGGCTGGGGCACGCACGACGCGATGGTCGAGTCGATGCGGAGCGCGCTGCGCGACCGGTCGTTCGTCCTCGGCGAGCGGTTCTCGATGGCCGACGTGATCTTCGGCGGCACGATCCGCTACATGCTCACCTTCGGCATGCTCCAGCCCGAGCCGATCTTCGAGGCGTACGCCGCGCGCCTGGCGGACCGCCCCGCGATGCAGCGCGCCAACGCCCGGAACGCCGCGGTCTGCGAGGCGCACGGGCTCGCACGCCGCTGACGGCGGTCCTGCTCAGCGAACGATCAACGTCCCCTTCATCGTCGGGTGCAGCAGGCAGACGTACGGGAACTTCCCCGACTTCGAGGCGACGTACCTCCACGAGGCGTTCGCCGGGAAGACGCCGGAGTCGAAGACGGTCGCTCCGTCGACGATCGCCGTCGCGGTATGCGGCACCAGGTCGTCGTTGACCCAGACGATCGTGTCGCCGACCGAGACCTCGAGCGTCGCCGGCTCGTAGACCATGCCCTTGATCGACACCTTGTGAACCCGAGGCTTCGCGTCGGCGGCCTTGGCGGGCTCGGGGGACGCGCGCTCCACGGGAAGCGCCGACAGCCCGGCCACTGCGAGTGCGAAGGCGAGGGTTCGGGCAGAAACGGAGAGCGTCGGCATGGTGTCCCCACGAATCGGGTAGGCGAACGACTGATGCCCGGCGCGGAGAAAGGTGACGGCCGCCCTTCTGGGGGCGGAAGAACACGGACGGCCCATCTGGGCTGAGCCGAAAAGCGATGTCACCTTCCGCTTGCCCGGGACTCCGTGTTGCCGTGCGCGCGCGCTCTTTGCGCGCAGGCCTCGTGCGGCGCTTCTCGCTGCGATCGAGTCAACACTTCCGGAGGATTCGCATGAAGACTCAGACTCACAGGTATCTACTCGCGCTCGCTTCTCTCGCGCTCGTCGCGGCCATGGGCTGCGCCACCACCTCCTCGCAGCCCGCCGCCTCGGAAGCGAGCTCGAGCGCCGGCCTCACCGACGCGCAGATCGCGGCCATCGTCACGATCGCCAACCAGATCGACGTCGACAACGGCACTCTGGCGATGGAGCGCTCGGCGAACGATCAGGTGAAGCAGTTCGCCAAGCGCATGATGGAGGACCACGCCGCGGTGAACCAGGCTGCCGTGGATCTGGTCACCCGCCTCGGCGTCAAGCCCGAGCCGACCGACACGAGCCGCGGCCTCGCGGCGAACGCCGACAAGACCCGCAAGTCGATGCGCTCCCTCTCCGGCTCCGAGTTCGACAAGGCGTACGTGGACAACGAGGTCGCCTACCACGCTGCCGTGATCGAGGTCCTCGACTCGACCCTGATCCCCTCGGCCCAGAACGCCGAGCTCAAGTCGATGCTCGTGAACGTGCGGCCCGCGTTCATCGCGCACCTCGAGCACGCCCGCAGCATCCAGGCCGCGCTCGAGAGCGGGCAGCCCAGCGGCCACGAGCACTGATACGGGTACGGATCGCGGGGGCTGGGGAGACGCTCAGCCCACCGCGATCGCCATTCGCCGGACGGCTTCCTCGAGCAGCGTGCGCGTGGTCGCGAAGTTGAGCCGCGCAAAGCCCTCGCCGCCGGCGCCGAACGCGATGCCCGAGTTGACGGCGACGCGTCCCCGCTCGAGGAAGGCCTTGGCCGGATCGGGGCCGAGCCCGAGTTCGCTGCAGTCGATCCACGCGAGATAGCCCGCCTGTGGCTCGACATAGCGGGCGCGGGGGAGGTGCTCGCGCAGCAGCTCCGCGACGAGGCGGCGGTTCCGGTCGAGGATCCCGATCGTCTCCTCGAGCCAGGGGCCACCTTGCTCGAACGCGGCCCGGGCGCCCAGCACGCCGAAGTGGCTCGCGTGGTACGGCAGCTCCATCGGCAACTTCTCCAGCACCCGGCGCTGCTCGTCGTGACACGCGATCATCACTGACGCCTTGAGGCCGGCGATGTTCCAGGTCTTCGAGGCGGACGTGAGCACGATGGACCTCTGCGCTGCGTCGGCCGAGACCATCGGGAAGGGGACGTGCGTCGCGCCGCCGTAGGTGAGCGGCGCATGGATCTCGTCGCTCAGGACGAGGACGCCGTACCTCGAGGCGAGCGCCGCGAGGGCGGCGAGGGTCTCGCGATCGTGGACGAGGCCGACGGGGTTGTGCGGCGAGCACAGGAGGTGTGCCCGTGCGCCGACGGCGTAGGCACGTTCGATCGCGTCGAGGTCGAGGCGATGACCGCCATCGATCCGCGCGAGCGGGGTCTCGACGACGCGCCGATCGAGGCGCCGGATGGTCCCGGCGAACGGCGGATACACCGGCGGGTCGATGACGACTCCGTCGCCGGGCTTCGTCGCCACGTGCAAGATCTCTCCGATCGCCGTGACCACGTCCGGCGCGACCCTGACGTCCTGTGGCGCGACCTCCCAGCTCCACATCGAGCGCGCCCAGGACGCGAACGCCTCGCCGAGGCCTCGAGGGTCGGCGTAGCCGGCGTCGTCTACCGCCAGCGCCTCGGCCAATACGCGCTTGATGGGCTCGGCGATCGGGTAGTCCATCTCCGCCACCCACGCCGGCAGGACATCCGGAGGGTACACGCGCCACTTCGCGCTCTGTCTTCTGCGGAGGTCGGCTTCCGTCGCCCGATCGAAGGGGTGCTCGCTCATGGCGGCAGTCTATCCGTGATCGGCCACCGGTCGCCGGCTCGTCGCTCCCTCACGGCGTGCCGGGGAGCGGAACGCCCGACACGATGGTGGGAAGGGGCCTTTCCTGCAGCAGCTGCGGCGTGCGAACGAGGCGGCGCGTGTCGTACCCTTGCACGTCGAGGCGGCGCAGGATCGCCTGATAGACTGCGTCGGGCATCCGGGGCGTACGGGAGAGGATCCAGAGGGACTCGCGGCTCGGATTGCCGACGACCGCGTACTCGTAGTCGGGGCCCAGGTCGATGATCCAGTAGGCGCCCCAGAACGGCCAGAAGAAGCGCACCTCGAGCTTGGCGCAGCTCCTCGGGTCGACGACGCGCGCCCGCCCCTCGACCGATTTCACCGGTCCATCGAAGGATCCCATCCGGCACTCGTTCCGGACGTCGAGGCCGCCGTCGCTCCGCAGTGTGTAGGTCGCGGCCGAGCGGGTACAGCCGCGCTCGTACCGCTTCGGGAAGCGCGCGATCTCGTACCAGGTCCCCGCATACCGACCGAGGTCCACCTGGTCGACCGTCCGGAGCGGCGCTCGCTGCCGCCTCTTCCGCATCCCCGCCGCGACGCCGGCGGCCAGCAAGATCGAAGCGAGAGCAAGGGAGCGACGCATGGATCCACCGTGACCCGCTCGATCGCGGGCTACACGAAGGTAGGTCGGCGTCACCTCGGGCAGCACGTCGCGCCGAGCGCCTGACGCCGGCCCGCTTCGTCCGCGGACCGAGAGCCGGGGAGGAGGCCGTGGTACAGGGCATCGGATGCGCAGCCCGCATCGGCTCCTGGGCCTCCTGCTCTTCCTGCCGCTCGCCACGTGGACGACGACGGGACTCGTGTTCCTGCTGGAGCCGGGCTGGGCGGGCGCCTACGAGACGCTCCACCGCTTCGATGGCCCGGTCGTGCTCCTCGCCGTGTCGCTCCTCGCCTTCACGGGTCTGCGATTGCTGCGGCGCGGGGCCACGCAGGGACCTGGACCTTCGCCGCGCGAAGACGTGCGCCGCGGCGACGTCCACTGGCTCGCGGCGGAGGACGGGGGAGGGCGTCACCCGCATCCACACGTCGTCCTGCAGGACGATGTGTTCAATCGCTCGCGCATCTCCACGGTGGTCGTGTGCGCGCTCACCTCGAACCTCCACCGCGCGACCGAGCCGGGGAACGTCCTCCTCGACCGTGGGGAGGCCGACCTTCCGAAGCAGAGCGTGGTGGTCGTCTCACAGCTCCTCTCGGTGGAGAAGTCGCGCCTCGGCGAGCGGATCGGCTCCTTGTCCGACGAGCGCGTGGAGCAGATCCTCTCGGGACTCCGCTTTCAGCAGCGCTCGTACTTCGACGCCCGCGCGGGCTGATCCCGCGGAATGGGATCGGCTTCAGGCGTCCAAGGGCCCCGTGCCGCCTACCAGGTCTCGCCGAAGGGGCGCGCCTCCGCCTCGAAGGTCCACGCGGAGCGGTCCTGGCGCACGAGGAAGGAGGCGAGATCGGCGACACCGGCGGGCTGGACGAAGAACTCGTCCGGCTTGTCTCTCATCCGCTCGCGGGTTCGCGGCAGGTCGACCACGCCGTCGATGATGACGAGCGCCACGTGGATGCCGTGGGGCCCGAGCTGCCGGGCGAGGGATTCACAGAGGCTCCGCTGGGCCGCCTTGGCGGGAGCGAACGCCGTAGTCCGGGGCATGCCCCGACGGGACGCGGTCGCGCCGATCACGATGATCGCGCCTTCGTTCTTCGCCTTCATGGCTGGCACGACCTCCTTCGCGACCTGGAAGAGGCCGAGCGTGTTCACTCGCCAGGACGCCTCGAGATCCGCCGAGGACACGTCGTCGAGCGTTCCCCACACGCCCGAACCCGCGTTGTAGGCAACGACCTCGGGATCGCCCATCTCCTCCCGGATCGAGGTGAACGCTCGCGAGACGGAGGTCGGGTCGGCCACGTCGCAGCCGAAGGCCTTCGCGCCCGGCAGCTCGCCGGCGAGCCGCGACGTCATCGCGGTCGATCGGGCGAGGAGGGCGACCGCATAGCCGTCGTCTGCGAACCGGCGCGCGAGCGCCGCCCCGTTCCCGGGCCCCACACCGACGACGACGCAGACCTTCTTCTCTTCGCGCATGGCTGTCTCCACTCGCAGGGGATGTCCGTCGGTAGCGTAACCATGCGGTACCGCACCCGCTGTGCGGCCATGCTACGCTGGTTCGGCTGGGCGTGCCCCGTTCGAAGCGACCTCGGGATCCCTCTTCGGAGCGCTGGTGGACCGCCAACCTGGCAGGTGGGGCGCCAACAGGAAGGCCGCATGCCGATCGTCGCCGAGACACCCCGCCTGATCCTCCGGCACCTCGAGGAGCGCGACGCCGCGTTCTTCCTCGAGCTGACCAACGATCCGGACTGGATCCGGTTCATCGGCGATCGTGGCCTGCGCACGACGGACGACGCGCGCGCATATCTGCGCGATCGGCTGATCGCCATGTACGCGAAGCTCGGCTTCGGTCTGAACTGCGTGGAGTCGAAGGAGACGGGGGAGCCGCTCGGGATCTGCGGCATGATCAAGCGTGACACGCTCGAGGACGTCGATCTGGGCTTCGCCTTCCTGCCGCAGGCTCGCGGCCAGGGCCTTGCGTTCGAGGCCTCGGTGGCGGCGATGGATCACGCGCGCGAGTCGCTCGGGCTGAGCCGCGTCGTCGCGATCGTCGCGCCGGGGAACGCGCGCTCGATCACGCTCCTCGAGAAGCTCGGCTTCGACCTCGAGGGGCACGTACGCTTGCCTCCGAACGGGGCGAACGAACTGTCTCTGTACGCCGCGACGCTGCGGCCCGACCCAGGGGGACACTGAGAGATGGCAAAGGCGCTGGAAGGAAAGGTGGCGCTGGTGGCGGGGGCGACTCGCGGCGCCGGGCGAGGGATCGCGGAGATGCTCGGCGAGGCAGGCGCGACCGTCTGGTGCACGGGGCGAAGCGTGCGCGGTCGCCTCGCGAGCGGCGCCGATCGGCCCGAGACCATCGAGGAGACGGCGGAGCGGGTGGACGCCCGCGGCGGAAGAGGGATCGCCGTCCGGACGGATCACACCGTGGAGGAAGAGGTCGCCGCGCTCTGCGCGCGGATCGAGCGAGAGTCGGGGAGGCTCGACGTCCTGGTGAACGACGTCTGGGGAGGCGAGACCCTCATCGAGTGGGGCAAGCCGATCTGGCAGACGACTCCGGCGAACGCGCGGGTCCTCCTCGAGCGCGCCGTGTTCTCGCACATGCTCACGAGCCGCTACGCGGTGCCGCTGCTGCTCCGCGCCGAGCGCGGCCTGCTGGTGGAGATCACCGACGGCGACCACTTCGGCTTCCGGGGCAACCTCCTCTACGACCTCGTGAAGATGTCGGTGATCCGGATGGCGTTCGGCCTGTCGCGCGAGCTGAAGAAGACGAACGTGACCGCGCTGGCGCTGACGCCCGGGTACCTGCGGTCGGAGTTCATGCTCGATCTGTATGGGGTGACGGAGGCCACCTGGCGAGACGCGATCGCCAAGGTGCCCGACTTCGCCGCCTCCGAGTCGCCCTTCTTCGTGGGGCGCGCCGTGGCTGCGCTCGCGGCCGATCCGCACGTCCGCCGCAAGGAGGGCCGCGTGCACAGCTCGTGGCAGCTCGCGCGCGAGTACGGCTTCAAGGACCTGGACGGCTCCCGGCCGGACTGGGGCGAGTTCTTCGAAGGCAAGTACGGCCGCACCTCGCCCGCGGACGACGCCGCGTACGCCTCGTGGCTGGACGGCCCGATCGATCGGGTCTTCCCGGACGGCATCGTCGACTTCGGGGCGGAGTGAGCGACTCGGCTTCGCTCACAGCCCGCGCAGCCACTCGGGCCGGAGCGCCACGCCGCCCGAGAGGGCGCGGTCGATGGTGGCGACGATGCGGTCGCGGTCCTTGGGCAGCCGCCCGGCGAGCGGCAGGTAGTTCGAGGCGTGGTTGGTGCGGAAGATCGCGTCGGTGGGGGACGCGAGGGCGACGACGGTGCGCAGCTCGCCGAGCATCTGGGCGACAGACGGCAGCTCGAACCTCGCGCTCGCCTCGAGCTTCGAGATCGGAGTCCCGGGGACGACGGTGAGGGTGAGCAGCGAGACGAACTTCGGATCCATCTCGGTGATGAGCCGCGCCGTCCCTTCGGCGTGCTCGCGGCTGCGCTCGATCCCGCCCACGCCCAGGAGGAAGATCGCCGACAACTTGATGCCCGCCGCCCGCGTCCGGCGCGACGCCTCGACGTGATCGGCGAAGGTGGCGCCCTTGGCGATCCGCTTCGAGGTCGCGTCGTCGCCCGACTCGGGGCCGATGTAGAGCTGGGTGAGGCCGAGCGACCGCAGGCGCGCGAGCTCCTCCTCCGACTTCTGCTTCAGGTTCATCGCGGTGGCGTAGGCGCTCACCCGGCGCAGGCGCGGGAAGGCCTCGCTGCACGCCGCCAGGATGGCTTCCCAATGCGGCAGGTCCATGACGAGGGCGTCGCCGTCCGCGACGAAGACCTTGAACACGCTCGGACCGAAGGCCTCCCCCGCCGCCCGGATGTCGGCCAGCGTCTGGTCGAGATCCCGGACCCGGAAGCTCTTGTCCCGGTACATGTCACAATAGGTGCAGTGGTTCCACGAGCACCCGATCGTGGCCTGCAGGATGTAGGCGTCGGCCTCGCTGGGCGGGCGGTAGATCCTTCCTTCGTAACGCATGCCCGGCAATCTACCCGACCTGCCGGCGTTTCCTGCCGACCTGGCGAGGCGGAGCGCGCGTTCGCGCCTCGACGAGGGCGGCGCAGTATGCTGCCAGCCATGAAGACCGGTGGATGTTCGTGTGGCGCCGTTCGGTACGCCGTCAGCCTCGAGCTGACGCCCGTCACCTTCTGCCATTGCTCGAAGTGCCGTCGCTGGCACGGACACGTCGGGGCCTACACGGCGGTCGACCGTCCCGGCTTTCACCTCGTCGAGACGCGCGGTCTGAGGTGGTACGCGGCGACTCCGACGGTACGGAAGGGCTTCTGCGGCGAGTGCGGGTCGAGCCTGCTCTGGGACGAGGAGGGCGTGCCCAAGATCTCGATCTGCGCCGGCACCCTCGATGCGCCAACCGGGTTGGTCCCGAAGGCGCACATCTACCTCGCGAGCAAGGGCGACTACTACGACGTGCCCGACGACCGCCTCCTGCGGCGGGAGGAGTTCACCCGTTGAGGCGCGGCCCACCGGGCGGCAAGACCCGCTCGATCCGCCTGTCCGGGATCAGCCAGAAGAGCGCCACCAGCACGTAGAGCCCCTGGGCGATCCAGTGGAACCAGAACGCTCCGCCGATCGCCACGAGGTACAGGACCGGGGACACCTTCCCCTTCCAATCGCCGCCGATCGCGCGCCTCAGGATCGAGCCCTGGCCCTGCGACGCGATGATCCGCTGCTGGAGGATCGAGTAGGCGATCGCGGCCATGAAGAGCACCGCGCCATAGAGCGCGGACGGCGCCGCCGCGAAGTGGTTCTCTCCCATCCAGGCCGTCGTAAACGGGACCAGGGAGAGCCAGAACAACAGATGGAGGTTGGCCCAGAGGACGCCCCCCGTCACCCGCTCCGTGACCTGAAGCATGTGGTGGTGGTTGGTCCAGTAGATCGAGAGGTAGATGAAGCTGAGGACGTAGCAGAGGGCGACAGGCAGCACCGGGCCCAGCGTCGAGAAGGTCACGCCCCGCGGCACCTCGAGATCGAGGACCATGATCGTGATGATGATCGCGATCACCGCGTCGCTGAATGCCTCCATTCGCGCCGTATCCATCCAGGCTCCCTGCAGGCTGGTCGCCAGGCTTCAGCGTAGGACGCGCGCGAATCCGATGAAGCACCCTGCGATGGCCCCTGCCCAGGGAGGAGTTCAGCGGTCGACGCGTGCTTGACGCAGGATCCTCCTTAAGATCGAGTTCCACCACGAAGGCGCCCGGGGTACCGGTCGATCGAGGAGGAAGCAGATGGGAATCGCCACGATCAACCCCACGACGGGCGAGACGATCCGGACCTTCGAGGAGCTGGACGACGCGGCGCTCGAGCGAAAGCTGGCGCGCGCGGCGGAGGCGTTCTCCCACTGGAAGCGGACGAGCTTCGCCCGGCGCGCCGATTCAATGGCCAAGGCGGCCGAGGTCCTCGCCTCCGATCGCGAGCGCCTGGCCCGCTTGATGGTCGAGGAGATGGGCAAGCCCATCACCGCCGCCCGCTCCGAGGTCGACAAGTGCGCCTGGGTCTGCCGGCACTACGCCGAGCACGCCGAGCGCCTCCTCGTGGATACCCGGATCGACGTAGGCGACGCCCGCGCGTACGTGCGCAACCTGCCGATCGGCCCGGTCCTCGCGGTGATGCCGTGGAACTTTCCGTTCTGGCAGGTCTTCCGCTTTGTCGCGCCCGGCCTGATGGCGGGCAACGTCGGGCTGCTCAAGCACGCGTCGAACGTGCCGCAGTGCGCGCTGGCGATCGAGGACGTCCTCCTTCGTGCCGGGTTTCCGGAAGGAGTGTTCCAGTCGCTGCTGATCGGACATCGGAGGGCGTCCAAGGTGCTCGAGGATCCGCGGGTGGTGGCGGCCACGCTCACCGGCAGCAGCCCCGCCGGTTCGTCGGTCGCGTCGCTCGCCGGAAAACTGCTCAAGAAGACGGTGCTCGAGCTCGGCGGGAGCGATCCCTTCGTCGTCATGCCGAGCGCCGATCTCGACGCCGCGGCGAAGACCGCCGTGGCGGCCCGCAACGTCAACGCCGGCCAGTCCTGCATCGCGGCCAAGCGGTTCATCGTCCACCACGAGGTCTACGAGGAGTTCCAGGCGCGCTTCCTCGAGGAGCTCTCGAACATGAAGGTCGGCGATCCGATGTCCGACGAGACGACGATCGGGCCGCTCGCCACCGAGAGCATCCGCGACGGCGTGGCCCGGCAGGTGGACGACGCCGTGCAGAAGGGCGCGCGCCTGCTCGTCGGCGGAGCGAGCATCGGAGACCGCGGCTGGTTCTACGCACCCTCCGCGCTCGCGGACATCCCGAAGGACGCCCGCGTCTTCACGGAGGAGGTGTTCGGTCCGGTCGCCCTCCTGTTCCGGGTCGCCGACATCGACGAGGCGATCGCCTTGGCCAACGCGACCGAGTTCGGACTGGGGTCGAGCGTGTGGACCCGGGACGCGTCGGAGCAGGAGCGCTTCGTGAACGAGATCGAGGCCGGCATGACGTTCGTCAACGCGATGGTGGTCTCCGATCCCCGCCTCCCCTTCGGCGGCGTGAAGCGATCCGGCTACGGACGGGAGCTGGCGCGCGACGGCATCCTCGAGTTCGTGAACCGGAAGGCTGTCTCGATCGCGGGCCACGGGCGCGCCGCCAGCTCTTCCATCGAGTAGGTTCTCGAGCGGGGGAGGATCGAATTCCCCGTGAATACGGGTGCTTGGATGCGGCTCCCCTGCCGCCTCGGTCCACTTCGCCTTGACCTTCCCATGGTTGGAACCTTTATACGAAGGGGCGAGCCTTGATGAAAGGAGCGCCCCCATGGCCGAGGCCCGCGCACACACCCAGGATGACAAGCCGATCGAGAGGTCGGGCGCCCGGCGCCCGCCCATCGAGCTCGCGATCGAGGGGATGAACTGCGCGTCGTGCGTGGGGCGGGTCGAGCGCGCCCTGAGCGCCGTGCCGGGTGTCGCCTCGACCAGCGTGAACCTCGCCACCGAGCGGGCCGCGGTGGAGGTGGACGGCGAGGTCGCTCCCGCCGCGCTCATCGACGCAGTCCGCGAGGCCGGCTACACGGCGCGGCCGCTGGAGAGTCTCGACGCCGGCAAGGAAGAAGCGCGCCGCGCAGAGGAGGGGGCCTCCCTCCGCAGGGATCTGCTGATCGCCGCCGCCCTCTCCGCGCCGGTCTTCGTGCTGGAGATGGGATCCCACCTCATCCCCGGCTTCCACCACCTGATCGATCGAAGCCTCGGCATGCGCGCGAGCTGGTGGATCCAGTTCGCGCTGACCACCGCGGTCCTCTTCGGTCCGGGCCTCCGCTTCTACCGCGCCGGCATCCCCGCCCTGCTGCGCGGGGCGCCGGACATGAACTCGCTGGTGGCAGTCGGGACGCTGGCGGCCTACGGCTTCTCGGCGGTGGCCACCTTCGCCTCCTCGCTGCTCCCGGCGGGGACGGTGCACGTCTACTACGAGGCGGCCGCCGTCATCGTCACGCTCATCCTCCTGGGGAGGTACCTGGAGGCGAAGGCCAAGGGGCGGACGTCGCAGGCGATCCAGCGCCTGGTCGGGCTCCAGCCGAAGACCGCCCGCGTCCGCCGCGGCGGCGCCGTGATGGAGATCGCTGCGGCGGAGGTCGTCCCGGGCGACGTGGTCGAGGTGCGGCCCGGCGAGCGCGTGCCGGTCGACGGCCAGGTGATCGAGGGCGGCAGCTTCGTCGACGAGTCGATGATCACCGGCGAGCCCGTCCCCGTGCAGAAGGGCGAGGGAGCCGAGGTCGTGGGCGGCACCGTCAACCAGACCGGGGCTCTCACCTTCCGCGCCACGGCGGTGGGGAGCCGGACCGTCCTCGCCCAGATCATCCGCATGGTCGAGCAGGCGCAGGGCTCCAAGCTCCCCATCCAGGCGCTCGTGGATCGGGTCACGCTCTGGTTCGTCCCCGCCGTGATGGCGGCAGCGGCGCTCACCTTCGCCGTCTGGCTGATCTTCGGCCCCGATCCGGCGCTCACCTTCGGCCTCGTGAACGCGGTGGCGGTGCTGATCATCGCCTGCCCCTGCGCCATGGGCCTCGCGACACCCACCTCGATCATGGTGGGCACGGGGAGAGGCGCGGAGCTGGGCGTCCTCTTCCGCAAGGGAGACGCGCTGCAGCGCTTGAAGGAGGCCCGGGTCGTCGCCGTCGACAAGACGGGCACGCTCACCGTGGGCAAGCCTGCGCTCACCGACTTCGAGGTGACGGGAGGGTTCGAGCGGGGCGAGGTGCTCGCCATGATCGCCGCCGTCGAGGATCGGTCGGAGCACCCGATCGCGCGGGCCATCGTGGAGGCGGCGCGGTCCGAGGGGCTCACGCTTCCGGAGACCAAGGAGTTCGAGTCGGTCACCGGCTTCGGCCTCCGCGCCACCGTGGACGGCGTGCGCGTCGAGATCGGCGCCGATCGCTACATGACCAGCCTCGGGCTGGATCCGTCCGTCTTCGCGGAGCTCGCCTCGCGGCTGGGAGATCAGGGGAAGTCGCCGCTCTATGCGGCCGTCGACGGCGAGCTCGCCGCGATCGTCGCCGTGGCCGACCCCATCAAGGAGACGACGCCGCGGGCGATCGACGCGCTCCACGCCCTCGGCCTCCGGGTGGCGATGATCACCGGCGACAACCGCCGCACCGCCGACGCAATAGCGAAGCAGCTCGGCATCGACGAGGTGATGGCGGAGGTCCTCCCGCGCGGCAAGGTGGAGGCGATCCGGCGCCTGAAGGAGGAGCACGGCAACCTCGCCTTCGTCGGCGACGGGATCAACGACGCGCCGGCCCTCGCCGAAGCCGACGTGGGGATCGCCATCGGTACCGGCACCGACATCGCCATCGAGGCAGCGGACGTGGTGTTGATGTCCGGCAACCTCGAGGGCGTGCCGAACGCCATCGCGCTCTCCAAGGCCACTATCGGCAACATCCGCCAGAACCTCTTCTGGGCCTTCGCCTACAACACGGCGCTGATCCCCATCGCCGCGGGCGTGCTCTACCCGATGAACGGCCCGCTCCTCTCGCCGGTGTTCGCCGCCGGCGCGATGGCGCTGTCGAGCGTCTTCGTCCTCGGCAACGCCTTGCGCCTCCGCCGCTTCCGCTCGCCGCTGGGCGGCCACGGCGGGGAGCAGGCGCCCGAACCCGTCCTCGCGGCCTCCGGCGGAGGTGCCCGATGACCATCGGCGAGGCGGCGAAGGCCAGCGGCGTCTCCGCCAAGATGATCCGCTACTACGAGCAGATCGGGCTCATCCGCCCGGTGGCTCGCACCGAGTCGGGATACCGGACGTACACGGACGCGGACGTCCACACCCTCCGCTTCATCCGTCGGGCCCGGGACCTCGGCTTCATGGTCGACGGGATCGGTGAGCTCCTGGCCCTGTGGCAGGACCGCTCCCGACACAGCGCGGACGTGAAGCGGATCGCGCTGGAGCACGTATCCGCCCTGGAGCGGAAGATCCGCGAGCTCGAGGCGATGGCCTCCACGATCCGCGGACTCGCGTCGTGCTGCGCCGGCGACGACCGCCCCGATTGCCCCATCCTCGACGACATCGAAGTAGGAGAGGCCTCGCCCGGCGAGGTCCAGCCGCATCGCTTCGGCGCACCCGGCGAGCTCTGATTTCGACGTCGCCCTCCTCGTCCCCACCGAGCTCGGCAACTGGATGCTCCACTGTCACATCATGGAGCACGCGGACGCAGGGATGATGACGCTGGTCGCGGTGCAGGACTGAAGACGGCCGTGTCGCGAGCGTGCGCTCCTGCCATCCGTGGCCGGCGCTGCCGCTCCCGGCTGGGGCCGCGGAGCGCGTCGAGGCTCCACGGACCGGCGCCCGCGGCGGCCACGTAGAAGAAGACGAAGCAGAGGAGGATGGCCGGCTCGCCCCCGTTCAGGATCGGCCAGAAGCCCTTGGGCGCATGACCGATGAAGTAGGCGACCGCCATCTCGCCTGACAGGACGAACGCGGCAGGCCTGGTGAAGAGCCCGAGCACGACGAGCGCGCCGAGGAAGAACTCCAGGATCGCCCCGACGCCGAGGAGCGAGGCGAGGGGAACGCTGCCGCCCGTGCCGCCGGCGCCCCCCAGCACGCCGAACAGCTTCTGGGCGCCGTGCTGCATCAAGACGAGCGCGGGGACGATCCGCAGGAGCGTGCCCGCGACGAGGTGGTAGCCGGCGAGGAACCCGCGGGACGGATCCATCGTGAGAGAATACCGGATGGAGAACCGCGCGCGACGCGGCGAGCGCCGCCGACTGCCGTCCGGGAGACGATCCCGCCCGATCCGGTCCCGTCGTCAGATCGCGTAGCTGATCCAGAGCCCGATGAAATCCACGTCGTCGGAGAAGCCCGCGAACCGGAGGAACGGCCCGGCGAAGAAGCGCGACCAGGTCGCGCCGAGGTCCGCGTGGCGGGTGATCTGCCACTCCACGAGGACGGCGCCCTGGCTCCCGACGTAGCGCTCCGGGTTTCCGGCGCCGGCGACCTGGAGCAAGGTGGACGGCATGTAGAGACCGTCGCCCAGGCTCTGTCGCCAGAAGAAATCCCAGTCGAGCGTGATCTCGAGCGCCTCGATCGGACGCAGCAGCAGACCTGGATGCACGTCGATCAAGTTCAGCGGACCGATCAGGTTGGCCTGGCTGAAGTAGGCGCCCCTGGGAAAGAGCGGATTGAACGTCTGCAGGTCGGGACTGCCAGGGTTCGAGTCACCGCTGAATGCGTTCGCCTGGGCGCCGATGCGGGGCTCGGCGGGCAGGTCGAGCGTGTAGCCCGTGTCCGAGGCAACCATCCACGCCCGGATCCTGCCTGGTCCGAACGTGCCGACCTGGTAGGCGAACTCGAAGTTGTAGTCCCACCGCGCCGGCTCGCCCCAGATCCGTGTGCCAACCGTGTGCCGGAGCTCCCGCGCGGTGCCCTGCTCGAACGCGGCAGTCCCCCGAAACCGACCGAGGTAATAGAAATCGAAGCCGAGACTCGGGCCGAGCGCAGGGCCCGTCGCGTACACGCCCCAGAACTTCTGGCCCCACTCCGAGCGGTCGTCGAAGAAGCCTTCGCGCACCTGGACCGGCAGGAGTGCGAGCCCGTCGATCTCCCACTTGCCGGCGCGCAGGATCGCGCGTAGGCCGTCGAAGGCGAGCCGCACGTTGGGGCCCTCGCGGATCGAGACGAGCCTCGAGCTTGCGAATTGGACCTCCTGCCTCCCAGCGCGGAGCGTGAACGGGCCGACCGACGCAGAGACGAACGCCTGGAGGACGTCGAGGTCGTCCCGATCGAGCGGTCGGGGATCGCTTCCCCAGACGAGGTTGCTCGTCAGTTGGAAGAAGGCCTGGAGCTCCCCGGCACGCACGTCGGCGAACGGCATGACGCGCTGGAGGAGGAAGTCGTCGGGCTCGAGGAAGCCCCCTCCCCATTCGAATCCGCTGAAGTGCTCGAATCGCTCTCGCACGTCGAGGCCGAGCGTGAGGTGAGCGGATCCATGGCGGGTCAGCGGCAGGTACTTGAGGCGGTCCCACGGATCGGTACGGCACCGGGGGTCCTGGAGGAACGAATAATCCTCGTCGTACCGGAGCAGCGAGATCCGCGGCCGCTCGCAGAGGATCGCTTGCCTCGCCGCCGCTCCCGTCGGCACGGCCATCGCGATCGCGACCGCGATGGGGGCGAGCCGGCGTCCAGCGGCCGCCCTCGGTCCGCTCAACGGCGCGTCCTGGGGGTCGGAGGACCGAGCTCTGGCGCGCGCCTTCCGAGAAACCACGCGATGGGGAAGAGGACCGCGAGCCCAACGAGGGAGGTGGCGGTCACCATGACCAGGATCAGCGGATCGCTGAAGTCCTGGGACGCGACCACCATCGCTCCGGCGATGTTGCGCTGCGCCGTGCCCAGGCCCAGCACCGCGCTGCGCCCGCGGCGGCCGAGCAGGTAGCCGGACGCAAACGCCCCGACGATGAGCAGGACCGCGGCGGCGAGGGCACCGGACTTCGCGACGAGGATCAGGCCGGGGAGGTTCGCCACGAAGGTCGCGGCGACGACGACGATGAGCGCGATCGTCGCCAGCTTGCCGCCGATGCGGACGAGGCGCGACGCCTGGCTGGGCCAGATCGCGCGCACGGCGAGACCGAGGAGCACCGGAAGGATCATCGTGGAGAGGAGCGGCAATCCGATCGAGACGATGCTGGAGGGCTCGTAGGAGAGGCCGGCCAAGGATGGGTGGTTCAGGGCGAGCGGCACGTAGAAGGGAAGGAAGACCACCGTGAGCGGGACGAGCAAGAAGAGCAGCGAGGCGCCCAGCGCGAGGTCCCTGCGCGCGGCGGACGCCAGCTTGATCAGGAATGGCGCGCCGGCCGAGCCCGCGAGGAGAAAGAGGCCGAGCGCCATGGGTGGATCCAGCGGGATGATCTGCTCGATCCCGACGGCGAGCAGGGGCACGAGCACGAAGTTCGAGATCAGGACGCGGAACACCGCGCGAGGCCCTCGGAGCGGACGGAGGATCCTCCGGATGCGATACGAAAGGCCGACCGTCGCCATGCTGCTCGCCGCGAAGACGATGACCGCGATGCCGGCCGCCTGTGCGAGGGTTGTGCTCATCCGGCTCCGTGCCTGTCGCCCGACGGATCGATCCGACCGAACCTGCGGTGATCCCCCCCGGGCGGGCAAGGCCCCTCTCCCTCCGTCGTCCAAGGTTTCGGACAGGTCATCGGCGGGGAAACGCCCGAGGGACCGCACGTGCCTTGCGCGGGCCTTCCGCGTGCGCCCACGTTTCGGGTCGAGGGCGAACGCGCGAGGCCGCCGGTGCGCACCGAGCGGGCGCCGCTTCGAGGGGGGATCCGATCGATGAGGGGCAGCAACCGTACCGCCGGCCAGCGCCACGGCGGCAAGCGGCCGAACTTCGTCTTCATCCTGGCGGACGATCTCGGCTACGCCGACCTGCCTTGCTACGGAGGGCGTGCGAAGTGCTCGCCGAACCTCGACAAGATGGCGGCCGAAGGCCTGCGCTTCACGAATGGCTACGCCAACTCGTCGGTATGCTCACCGTCCAGGTTCGCGATCGCCACCGGGCGGTACCAGCACCGGCTGCGCGGCGGCTTCGACGAGCCGATCGCTAGCGTCTCGCCCGAGCTGGGCCTGCCCCCGGGACATCCGTCCATGGCGTCGATGCTGCGGGACGCGGGCTACGCCACCGCGCTCGTCGGCAAGTGGCACCTTGGTTCCCTGCCGTGGTTCGGCCCGCTCCAGAGCGGCTACCAGGAGTTCTTCGGGCACCGCACCGGCGCGGTCGACTTCTTCTCCCACGAGGGCTTCGGCGGGCACGACCTCTGGGAAGGAGACCAGGAGGTCTTCGAGAAGGGCTACCTGACGGATCTCTTCTCCGATCGCGCCGTCGACTTCGTACGGCGCCAGTCGTCGGAGAAGCCGTTCCTGCTCTCGCTGCACTACAACGCGCCGCATTGGCCCTGGGAGACTCGTGAAGACCAGCGGGAGTCCGAGCGGATCGGAAGGAAGATCGCGCATCTCGACGGCGGCTCCGTGAGGACGTACCTCGAGATGGTCCGGATCATGGACGAGGGCATCGGTCGCGTCCTGAAGGCGATCGACGAGATCGGAGCACGCGACGACACCCTCGTAGTCTTCACGAGCGACAACGGCGGCGAGCGCTTCTCGGACACCTATCCGCTCGTCGGCAAGAAGATGGACCTGCTCGAGGGCGGGATCCGCGTGCCGTACATCGTGCGATGGCCCGCGAGGCTGCGGGCGGGCGAAACCTACGATCGCCTCGCCATCGGGATGGACTGGACGCCGACGTTCCTCGCTGCCGCTGGCGTGTGGGCGCCCCCCGACCATCCGCTCGACGGCGTCGATCTGTTCGGGGAGGAGGTCGAGAGGAAGCTCTTCTGGCGAATGGTCTACCGCAACCAGAAGGCCGTCCGCTCCGGCGTCTGGAAGTACCTCTCGATCGAGGGAAACGAGTTCCTGTACGACCTGTCCCACGATCAGCGGGAGCGCGCGAACCTGCGATACAGGGAGCCGAAGAAGTTCAGGGAGCTGAGGGGCGCGTTCCTGGAGTGGAACGCGTCGATGCCGCCGCGACCCGAGGGCGTCGAGGTCCACCTCGAGTACACCGCCGCGTCGATGGCGAAGTCCGACGGTTGATCCCTCGAGGTGCGACGACGAGAGGTCAGCCCAGCTCGTCCCCTCCCGGGACGTCGGTCGCCTCCGTCGGATCCCGCTTGAGGGGCTGCAGCAACCGCAGGGCCAGGAGCTCCGTCGCCGAGAGCACGACGGAGAGGAGGTAGAGCCGGTAGGCCGCTGCGATGCCCACGCTCACCGTGACCCAGAGGCTGACCGCCGACGCGAGGCCGTACACCTCGGCGCGGCCCTTGATGATCGCGCCGGCGCCGATGAAGCCGATCCCGCTCACCAACGCCTGGAAGACCCGCGCCTGCCCTTCGATGTGATCCTGGAAAGCGAACTGACCGATCTCGATGTATGCGCACGCCCCCACTGCCAGCAGGGGATACGTGCGGATCCCGGGGCCGAACTTGCGCCGCTCCCGATCCCACCCGATCGGCACGCCGAGCGCGAAGGCCACGGCCAGGTCCAGCAGCATCTGGGGAAGCTCCGCCAGGCCGGTCATCGCGTCTCCCGTCCCCGGGGCAGGATCCACGGAGCCCACAGCCCCACGACGCTGAGGAGCGTGACCATCGCCGCGAGCAGCGGCGCGCCGAACGCTACGGCCATGGCGAGCGCGCCGGTGACCCAGAGGCTGACCGCGGAGGTGATGCCCTCGGCCCATCCGGACGTCTTCAGGATCGCGCCGGTCCCTACGAACCCGATGCCGTTGAGGACGCCATAGATGACGTCCGCCTCCTCGGACGGTCCACCGACGCGCGCCACCGCGACGATCATGAAGCCGCAGATGCACACGGCGATCAGCGGATAGGTGCGAAGGCTGGCAGAGTGGAACCGCTGGCGAGGATCCCATCCCAGCGGGAGCGCCAGAAGCGCTGAGAGCACCAGCCGGAGCCCTGCGTCGAGGACCGGGTGATCATGCAGCAGCATCGCGGCCTCCTGCTCGGACCGGGTGCCTGTGCGCATCGCCCTTCCAGCCCGAGAGATCCATCTACCCATGTTGCCCGGTCCGGGCGCGCCGTGAACCCGGGACTGCCCGCCGGCTGTCGAAGGACGGACGCAGGAGAGGTCTTGACAGACGGATAAGCGTAAGCTTATGGGTTGGAAATGCAGCGCGACGGCTCGGCCGAGAACAGGATCTTCCAGGCGCTGGCGGACCCCAGCCGCCGGGCGATCTTCGAGGCGCTCACGCACGGTGAAGCCGCGGTGAAGGATCTCACCGCGCGCTTCGACATCTCGCAGCCGGCGGTCTCACAGCACCTGGCCGCGTTGAGGGAGGCGGGCCTGGTCAACGGACGGCGCGAAGGGCGCTGCGTCTACTACCGGGTCGAGCCGCGGGGGTTGAGGCCGCTCGTCGACTGGATCGCGCACTACCGAGCCTTCTGGGCGGATCGCGTCGATCGCCTGGAAGACCTGCTGAAGAGGATGGATCAATGAGCGTCACCGACAAGACCGCGCGAGGGCAGACCGAATCGATCGAGTTCGAGCTCGACCTGAAGCATCCCCCACAGAAGGTGTGGAGGGCCCTCACCGATCCGACGCTCCTCGCGGAGTGGCTCCTGCCCGTCGTCGAGCTGGAGCTCGCGCCGGGGGCGGCGTTCAGGTTCCAGGCGCCGCCGCAGCCGGGGTGGGACGGCCACGTGAGCGGCCGGATCCTCGAGATCGAGGCGCAGCGAAAGCTGAGCTACACCTGGGTCGTCGGCGACATGGACACCGTCGTCACCTTCGAGCTCACGCCCACTGCGTCGGGCACCCGCCTGTCGCTGGTGCACGCGGGCTTCCGGGAGGATCAGAAGCGGAACTTCGGCGGCGCGCGCTACGGCTGGCGGATGATGGGCGGCAAGCTCGTCGAGGTCCTCGCACAGACCGCTTGACCTCCCGGCGCCCGACCGAAGGCTGAAAGGGACACACGACATGACCTCCCCCAGAAACCACTCCGCCGATAGCCACGACCGGATCCGGGTGCAGGGCGCCAGGCAGAACAACCTGAAGGACGTCAGCGTCGAGATCCCCAAGCGGCGCCTGACGGTGTTCACCGGCGTCTCGGGATCCGGCAAGTCGTCGCTGGTCTTCGGCACGATCGCCGCCGAGTCGCAGCGGCTGATCAACGAGACCTACAGCGCGTTCGTGCAGGGGTTCATGCCGACGCTGGCCCGCCCGGAGGTCGACGTGCTCGAGGGGCTGACCCCCGCGATCCTCGTCGACCAGGAGCGGATGGGCGCCAACGCCCGCTCGACCGTCGGCACGGTGACCGACGCCAACGCGATGCTGCGGGTGTTGTTCAGCCGCCTCGGCGAGCCGCACATCGGCTCGTCCAACGCCTATTCCTTCAACGTGCCGTCGGTCCGCGCGGTCGGGGAGATCACGGTCGAGAAGGGGGCGGGGAAGAAGACGGAGAAGCGCGTCTTCACCTACGCCGGCGGCATGTGTCCGAAGTGCGAGGGCATGGGATCGGTGAACGACATCGATCTCACCCAGCTCTACGATGACAAGAAGTCGCTGAACGAGGGTGCGCTCACCATCCCCGGCTACAGCATGGAGGGTTGGTACGGCCGGATCTTCCGCGGCTGCGGCTTCTTCGATCCGGACAAGCCGATCCGCAAGTACACGAAGCGTGAGCTCCACGATCTGCTCCACAAGGAGCCGACCAAGATCAAGATCGACGGCATCAACCTCACCTACGCCGGGCTGATCCCCTCGATCCAGAAGTCCTACCTCTCCAAGGACGTCGACGCGATGCAGCCGCACATCCGGGCGTTCGTGGAGCGCGCGGTCACGTTCACCGCGTGCCCCGACTGCGGCGGCACCCGGCTCAACGAGGCGGCGCGGTCCTCAAAGGTCGCCGGGATCAACATCGCCGACGCATGTGCGATGCAGATCAGCGACCTCGCCGCGTGGGTGCGGGACCTGCAAGAGCCGTCGGTGGCGCCGCTGCTCGCGTCGCTCCGGGAGACCCTCGACTCCTTCGTGGAGATCGGCCTGGGCTACCTCAGCCTCGATCGGCCTTCGGGGACGTTGTCCGGCGGCGAGGCACAGCGCACGAAGATGATCCGCCACCTCGGCTCGTCGCTCACCGACGTGACCTACGTCTTCGACGAGCCGACGATCGGGCTGCACCCCCACGACATCCAGCGGATGAACGAGCTGCTGCTGCGACTGCGCGACAAGGGCAACACCGTCCTCGTGGTGGAGCACAAGCCGGAGACGATCGCGATCGCCGACCACGTGATCGACCTCGGCCCGCGCGCGGGCGCCGCCGGCGGCGAGGTCGTCTTCGAGGGCACGGTCGAAGGTCTGCAGAAGAGCGGCACGCTCACCGGCCGGCACCTTCGCGACCGGACCGCGCTGAAGCCTTCGGTGCGTAAGCCCGCTGGCGTTCTCGCCGTGCGAGGCGCAAATACACACAACCTGCAGGACGTCGACGTCGACATCCCGCTGGGGGTGCTGGTGGTGGTGACGGGAGTGGCCGGGTCGGGGAAGAGCTCGCTGATCCGAGGTTCGGTGTGCGGCCGGGAGGGCGTGGTGTCGGTGGACCAGGCCCCGATCCGTGGCTCCCGCCGGAGCAACCCGGCGACCTACACCTGCCTGCTGGAGCCCATCCGCAAGGCGTTCGCGAAGGCCAATGGCGTGAAGCCCACGCTGTTCAGCGCCAACTCCGAGGGCGCCTGTCCGACCTGCAACGGCGCGGGCGTGATCTACACCGACCTCGCGATGATGGCCGGCGTCTCCACCGTCTGCGAGGACTGCGCAGGCCGGCGCTTCCAGGCGTCGGTGCTGGAGTACCGGTTCGGCGGCCTGAACATCGCGGAGGCGCTCGACCTGTCGGTAGACGACGCCGTCCGCTTCTTCGGCGAGGGAGAGGCGAAGACACCCGCGGCCCACGCGATCCTCCAGCGCATGGCGGACGTCGGCCTGGGGTACCTGCGCCTCGGCCAGCCGCTCACCACGCTGTCCGGCGGCGAGCGCCAGCGCCTCAAGCTGGCCACGCACATGGGTGAAGACGGCGGCGTCTACGTGCTCGACGAGCCGACCACCGGCCTCCACCTGGCCGACCTCGAGCAGCTCCTCGGGCTGCTGGATCGCCTGGTGGATTCGGGCAAGTCGGTGATCGTGATCGAGCACCACCTGGCGGTGATGGCCCACGCCGACTGGATCATCGACCTCGGGCCCGGCGCTGGCCACGATGGGGGCCGAGTGGTGTTCGAGGGCACGCCGGCCGACCTGGTGGCGGCGCGATCGACGCTCACCGGCGAGCACCTGGCGGCGTTCGTCGGCAGCCGGCCGAAGGTCGCCCGGTCCCGCTGAGAGGTCCGGGCGTGGAGCCTCCCTGTGCAGGGGAGCTCCACCTTGCGCGCGGGCCGCGGGACGGCGCGATCAGGCGGCGCTCTCCTCCATGCCGTAGAGCCTGCCGCGGATCCTCGAGCGGACCTCGTCCTGCGCGTCGCGCTCGGTCTCGGCGCCGGCAAGCAGCGACTCGGCGAGCGCGACGGCGACCTCCGCTTCTCCGGCGACGACCGTGGCGGCCCCGGCTGCCCGGAGCGCCTCCACGTCACGGAGGTTGGAGCAGCGCGCGAGCACGCGCAGCTCGGGGTTCGCGATGCGCGCCTGGCGGATGATCTCCGCCGCGTCTTCGACCTCGGCGCTGAGGATCATGCTCCCCGCCGAGGCGATGCCTGCCTCGTCGAGGGTCCCGGCGCGAAGCACGTCTCCATAGACCGCGGCGTGACCCTCGCTGCGCAGGGCGCGCACCGTCTCGAGGTTGAGCTCGACGACGGTGATGTCCGCACCCCACCCCGAGAGGATCTGGTGGACCGTCCTGCCGACGGGGCCGTACCCGACGAGGACGCAGCGCCGCGGATCGACGGGCTCGCGCTCGCCCGGGGCGGGGCCGACCGGCGCGGCGGTGCGCGCGAGCTTGCGGGCGAAGCGGTACACGGCGGGGTTCAGCGCGATCGAGACGATGGACGCGCCGACGAGCGCGTTCCAGCCTGCGCTCGAGATCAACCCGACCTCCCGCGCCGCGGCCGCGAGGATGAAGCTGAACTCGCCGACCTGGGAGAAGGCGGCGCCGACGGGAACCGAGGTCGCCATCGGACGTCCCGAGAGGCGCACGACCAGGATCGCGGCGAGCGGCTTCCCGATCACCACGACGAGGAGGACGAAGCCGATGAGCAGCGGCTCGGCCAGGATGGTGCTCGGATCGCAGAGCATCCCGACCGAGACGAAGAAGAGCACCGCGAATGCGTCGCGCATCGGCAGGGCATCGCCGGCGGCGCGGGAGGCGAAGTCGGATCGTCCCACGGCCAGGCCGGCGAGGAAGGCGCCGAGGGCCATCGAGACGCCGAAGACCTGGGCCGAGCCCACGGCGATCCCCAGCGCGAGCACCAGGACCGCGAGGGTGAAGAGCTCGCGCGACCGCGTCGCCTCGATGCGATCGAGCGCCCAGGGGATCACCCAGCGCGCGAGCACCAGCACGGTCACCACGAGCCCGACGATCTTGAGAGCCGCCAGCCCGAGGGCGGCGCCGGCGCCCGCCCCGCCGGTCTGGGCCTCGCCGAAGAAAAGGGGCAGGAGGAGGAGGACCGTCACGGTGATGAGGTCCTCCACCACCGTCCAGCCGATCGCGATGTACCCGATCGGCGCGTGCAGGTCGCCGCGCTCCCCGAGCACCAGCCCCATGACGACGGTGCTCGCGACGGAGATGGAGATCCCGAGGATGATCCCCGAGGCCCACTCCCAGCCCATCAGCCGCAGGATGCCCGCCATCATCAAGGTGGAGATCGCGCTCTGGACCAGGGCGCCGGGGACGGCGATGCGCCACACCGCGAAGAGCTCTCGCAGGTTGAAGCGGAGCCCGATGCCGAAGAGGAGCAGGATCACGCCGATCTCGGCGAACTGTTCGGCGACGTTTCGATCGGCCACGAATCCGGGCGTGAATGGGCCGACCAGGATCCCGGCGATGAGGTACCCCACGATCGGGGAGATCTTCAGGCGCTTGGCCAAGTAGCCAAGGATCAGCGCTGCGGCGAGACCCCCCGTAAATGTCGTCAGAAGGCTCAAGTCATGCATCGTTGAGTGGATCCTCGTCGTGCCGATGGCGAAGGCGGCCCCGTGCCTCTACCACGACGGGGCTGGGATCACGCGAGTCGAAACCGGTTTTTTCAGCCGACGGTCGCCAGGCTGGGAGGGGCCGGCCATCGCGCCCCTCGCCGATGAATGGCGGCGCGGTTTCCGGCGGCCCTGCGTGCGCATCGTCGGCCGATCGCGGGGCTCGGCACTCACACAGGCCCGGCAAGGAGCCCTCCATGCGAGCGGTGCGCTTCATCGAGAAGGGCAAGCCCGCCGAGATCCACGACGTCCCCGTTCCCAAACCGGGCCCCGGGCAGGTGCTCATCGAGATCGCAGGCGCCGACGTCTGCCACTCGGACCTGCACGTGCTGGACGAGATGCCGGGGTTCAAGGGAGGTGATCGCCATGGCGCAGGCCGGGTCGCATCCACGTCGACCTCGAGACGTTTCTGCTCGATCGTGCGCTGGAGGTGTACCAGCGCCTGCGCGAGGGCAAGATTCAGGGCAGGGCGGTCCTGGTTCCCTGAAGCAGGGGCGGGACGAGCGCCTGTGTCGGGGCCCGGGAGCGACCGCGCTATTCCAGTCTCGCGGTTGCCTTGGAGGTGGAGCCGCGCGACACCGCGGTACCCTCGACCTTCCAGCAGTTCCGTCCGAAGAAGAAGTTCTCGTACCGGTGGACGATGGCGCCGTCGATCAAGGCGTCGTACCCGGGGCCGGCGCTCTCGATCGCATTTTCGATGGCCGCCTGCAGGTCGGGCTCACCCCATTGGACGACCACGACCGGCACGCAGTCGAGACCGGTGACTTTTTCGCCACGCCTGGCGTCCTCGGTGAGCATGTCGTTCGTCGTGGAGATTACGGAGAAATTGGTCAGATGCACGCCGCAACCGGTGGAGAGGATGGCGGAGGTGAGCATCGCGAGAACGGAGAGGTGACGGAACATTGGAGTCTCGTTCTTTCTGGTTTTTGGTGCTTCAGGAGTTCGCGTGCAGCGGAACGCTGCGATTGCGACGAGGAGCTGCCGCGGAGGCGTGGGACCGGCTGCGGATGATCCACTCGGCGACCGCGAGGTTGATCGCCCAGCCAGCGCCCATGCAGATGGTCCTGGCGAGCTCACCCTGGATCCCCGGGAACAGGAACCACGGAAGGTGGGTGAGCACCTGGGTGCCGACGCCGAGACCCAGCGCGTATCCGCGCATCATCCAGGCGCCATGCGCCTTGAAATCCCGCCTCAGGATGGACGCGACGGCAAGGCAGATGGAGATCGCCATCCCTGCCCCCGCCGCGACTCGGAGCGCATCAAGCCATGGTCCGTCGAAGCCCTCTGGTCCGTTTGAGGCCGCGCGTGGATAGAAGAAGGTCATCCACAGTCCGGTGAGGGCCGAGACGAGGCCGAGGGGAACCAGCACGCGGCCTGCGCGCTTGTGCCAGCGATGGTGGCGGCGGCGGATCCCGGACGAGAACTGGAACGCGCCCAGCAGGCACCAGAGGCTCGAGCTGACGATGTGGAGCACCATGGGCAGGGGGTCGGCGACGAACCGCGCGTTCTCCGGCGTGATCGCCGGATCGCCCGCCAGCCCGCCGACGCGGACCGCGCCGGCCACGATCGGGATCAGGCTGAGCCCGACGAGGAGCGCGGGGACACGCCAGGTCGGGATGGATGGAGATGCTGCGCTTCGCTCGCCGTTCGTTCGGATCATGGGCGGCGATCTAGCGAGGGCGCGGCCCCCCGACCATTGGCCCAACGGTCGAATCTGCGTCGTACTTTCGGCCGGTCAGCTCCGGATGCGACCGCTCTCGTAGGCCCAGATCGCGAGCTCGACGCGGTTGCGCCCGCCGAGCTTCGTCATGAGGCTCGCGATGTGGCTCTTGGTGGTGCTGAGGCTGATGTGCAGCTCGCCGGCGATCTCGTCGTTCGTCAGGCCCCTTGCCACGCAGAGGAGGACCTCCTCCTCTCGGTCGGTGAGATCGTCGCTCGGTTTCGGAGGCGCGTCCGGCCGGGAGGCGGCGAACGAGGAGAGGAGCCGGCCGGTGACGCTCGGAGCGATCATTGCGTCGCCTTCGGCGGCGGCGCGGATCGCCTGCGCCAGCAGCTCGGGTCCGGCGTCCTTCAACAGGAAACCACGGGCGCCGGCCTTCAGCGCCGCGTACACGTAGTCGTCGTGGTCGAAGGTGGTGATCACAACGACCGCGATGCCCGAGCCTGCGACGCGCCGCGTGGCTTCGATCCCGTCCAGCCTGGGCATCCGGATGTCGAAGAGGCACACATCCGGTCGGAGCTCGAGCGCGAGCTCCACGGCGCGCTCGCCGTCGGCCGCGACGCCCACCACCTCGATGCCGGGCTGGGCGTCGAGGATCAACTGGAGCCCGGTGCGGACGATCTCCTGGTCGTCTGCGACGATCACTCGAATGCTCACGCTGCCGTTCCTCTTCGGGGCAGCTCGGCGAAGACCGTCCAGCCGCGACCTTCGTTGGGACCTGCGCTGAACGTGCCGCCCAGGAGCGCCGCCCGTTCGCTCATGCCGCTCAGCCCGTAGCCTCCGGGCGAGGATGGCCGCGCCGCTGGGTGCTCGCCGTCGTCGCAGACGCGAAGGCGTACCGACGCCTCGTCGGCAAAGACTCCGACTTCGATACGCGTCGCGTTCCGGGCGTGCCGCCGGGCGTTCGTGATCGACTCCTGCGCGAGCCGAAAGACGGCGGCGGAGACCGAGGGCGAGAGGTCGTCGACTTCGCCGGAGATCTCGAGGTCGATCGCAGGCTCCCCCGCCGATCGATCCGCCAATCGCGACAGGTCGGCGATGCAGGGTGCGGGCGTGAGTTCCGCCGCTTCGTGGTCGCGGAGCAGCCGGACGATGGTCCGCATCTCGGCCAGGCTCCGCGACGCCTCCGCCGCGATCACGCGGAGCGCGTCGACGGCTGCCTCGCGGTTCGTCGGCGCCATCGCCAGGCCGGCCTGCGCGCGGATGGCGATCGCCGACACATGGTGGGCCACCGTGTCGTGGAGGTCGCGCGCGAGCCGCTCGCGTTCTCCCGCCTTGGCCTGCTCGATCTCGTGTTCGCGGACGCGCGCCCGGTACCGCACCGCCGCCCCGATCGCCATGGCCGTGAGAACCAAGGCGACGCCTGCCAGGAAGTCGCCCGCAGGCGATCGGTTCGAGGCGAGGCCCAACACCGTGGAGGCGAGGATGATCGCCGCCCCGGCGACGGCCTGGCGCTCCGAGCCCCATCGGAACAGCGCGTAAGGAAACATCAGCAGGAAGACGGTGGTGTGCAGCTCCGGGAGGTCGCTCCTGCCGGTGGTCAGTCTGGCCAACGAGTACGCTGCCGCGATGCCGAAGGCGACGGACGCCATCGCCAGCGGCCTCGACCGGCGCCACGGCAGCGTGGGCAGGAGCGCGACCGCGACGAGCAGGGGCGCGCCCGTCCACGACAGGTCGGGCCTCGCCGCCACTTCCAGCAGGGCGATCGCGAGGAGCGCGCCGACCAGCACCCAGTCCTGCGGGCCTGGGCCGATCGAGTGAGAAGCCCGCGGTCGGGACCACGCCAGGCGAAGGAGGTCACGCATTTCGCGGCATCATACGCTCCAGCGGCCTCGCGATCCGCACCGGCAGCTCCCGAAGGCCAGGGGCTTGCGCCTGGGGCTGGAGGGCGCGAGCAGTGCGCGTCAGCCGATCTGCACGAAGGTCTGGGACCGCTTCTCGTAGAGCTCCCAGAACTTCGCCCCGACGGCAGAGGCCTCGAGCGTCCCGCTGCCCTGGTCGAAGGCGGTGCCCTTCACCACGTTGAGCACCATCACCTCGCCCACGAAGACGCCCTCGCCCCGGAGCTTCTGCGAGAGCACGCCGACCAGCTTGTGCTTGGCCGCGTTCGCGATGGCGAGGCCCATCGCATTGGTCTGGGCGACGAGCGCGTCGACCTTCTCGTCGAAGAGGCCGAACCCGCCGTTGGTCACCAGCACCGCGCCCTTCTGCGCGCGCAGATCCGGAAGCGCCTCGTTCACCGCGGCGACCAGGCTCGTCGTCGACAGGTCGAGCACGCCGCGCAGCTCGGCAGGATCCGCCTTGGTCAGGTCGCCGGCGGCGCCGTTGTAGGCGACCCACACGATGGCGTCGATCGGCCCCATCTCCTTGCGCACCCGGCCCACGACGTCGCGCACCTGCGCCGCGTCTCCGAGGTCGGCCCGGAAGGCCCGCGCCTCGACCCCCTTCGTCCCCAGCTTCTCGACGCCCTGGTCGAGCCGGTCGGCGCTGCGCGACACGAGCGCCACCTTGAAACCCGCCTTGCCGAAGCGCTCCGCTGCCGCGTTGGAGATGCCCGGACCGTACCCTGCCACGAAGATCGTCTTTGCCATGCCGTGACGAATATCGAGCGCAACAGTGGGCCGCCAGCGAAAAGGCGGGGCGTGTCCGGGGCCGCTGGTCCGGCAAGGGCCATCCGAATTCGCGCAGACCTTCTTCGGTTGAGGATCGCACGCGCGGCGGGTTATCGCGGGTGGACTCTCGGAAGGAGGAGCGGTCGTGAAGATCGGGATCATGGGCGCCATGACGGAGGAGATCGCGGGCCTCGTCGAGGCCATGGGGCCGCAGCGCGAGCAGGTGGAGGTGGGGCGGCGCACCTACCACGTGGGCGAGCTCTTCGGGCACGGGGTGGTGATCGTCTTCTCCCGCTGGGGCAAGGTCGCGGCGGCGACGACCGCCGCGGAGCTGCTGGCCCGCCACGGCGTGGGGAGGATCCTCTTCACCGGCGTGGCGGGGGCGGCGAGCCCCGCCTTGCGCGTGGGCGACGTGGTGGTGGGGAGCACCCTCTACCAGCACGACATGGACGGCTCACCCCTCTTCCCTCGGCACGAGATCCCCCTGCTGGGCGTGACCGGGTTCGAGACCGACGCGACGGCCCGGCGAGAGGCGGTGCTCGCGGCCGAGCGCTACCTCGCCCGGCATCCGATCGACGATGACGCCGCCCGAGAGTTCGGGATCTCGTCACCCAAGGTGATGGAGGGGGCGATCGCCAGCGGGGACAAGTTCTTCGCGGCGAGGGAGGAGCTCGACGAGCTGCGCCGGCGGCTGCCCGACGTCGCGTGCGTGGAGATGGAGGGCGCCGCCGTCGCCCAGGTCTGCCACGAGTACGGCGTACCGTTCACCGTGATCCGCACGATCTCCGACGCCGCCGACGAGGGGGCGCCGGTCGACTTTCCGCGCTTCGTCCACCTGGTCGCAAGCCGATATTCGCTGGGGATCGTCCGGTCCTTGCTCGCCGGCTGAGGTCGGGGCGTCACCGCTTGGTCTCGATGAGCTCGATCCGGTACCCGTCGGGATCCTCCACGAAGGCGATCACGGTGGTGCCGTGCTTCATGGGCCCCGGCTCGCGCACCACCTTGCCGCCGGCGGCGCGGATGGAGTCGCAGGTCGCGCGGATGTCGTCGACGCCGATCGCGACGTGCCCGAAGGCGTTGCCCAGCTCGTACTCGTCCGTGTCCCAGTTCCAGGTGAGCTCGATCACCGCGTGGCTCTCCTCGGGGCCATAGCCCACGAAGGCGAGGGTGAAGCGGCCATCAGGATAGTCGTGCTTGCGCAGGAGCTTCATCCCGAGGACGCGCGTGTAGAACTCGAGCGAGCGGTCGAGGTTTCCGACCCGGATCATCGTGTGGAGGATTCGCATGGCCGTGTGCATATCGGACGGCCTCGGGCAGATCCACACCCCGGGTGCGCTGCCGGGTGGCGCCGGATCAGTACTGGACGAGGGACCGGACCTCGCGGCCCTCGAGCGCCTTGCGTCCCTCGAGGAAGGCGAGCTCGACGACGAACGCGAGCGAGGTGACCACGCCGCCGCGCCGCTCGACCAGGCGACTCGCCGCCGCCGCGGTTCCGCCGGTCGCGAGGAGATCGTCCACCACGAGCACGCGCTCGCCGGGCTGCACGGCGTCCTCGTGGATCTCGAGCACACCCTTGCCGTACTCGAGGCTGTAATCCTCCCGATCGGTCCGCCAGGGGAGCTTCCCTGGCTTGCGGACGATGGAGAAGCCCTTGCCGAGGACGCACGCGAGAGCCGAGCCGAAGATGAAGCCGCGCGCCTCGATCCCGACGATCCGGTCGACCCGGTCGCTCGAAGCGAGCTCCGCCAGGCCGTCGATGGCGCCGCGGAAGGCGACGGGATCCGCGATCAAGGGCGTGAGGTCCTTGAAGACGATCCCTTCTTTCGGGAAATCAACGACGTCGCGGATCCGATCGCGAATCCTGTTGTCCATCGGCGCCCTCACTCGTGTGCCGGTTTGTAAGGGACACGACGGTGGACTTCAAGCGGCCTCCCGTGCCCGCCCCGAAAGCGGTCTGGCGCGGTGGGAGGCGGGCGGTAGCTTCCTTGCTCACTCGAACCCAGGGATGCGCGATGAAGGCTCTCGTCTACGGTGGCCCGGGAAAGAGGAGCTGGGAGGAGAAGCCTCGTCCCAAGCTGCAGGAGCCGACGGATGCGATCGTACGGATCACCACGACGACCATCTGCGGAACCGACCTCCATATCTTGAAGGGAAACGTGCCGGAGGTGGTCCCGGGTCGGATCCTCGGCCACGAGGGCGTCGGCATCGTCGAGGAGGTCGGCGCCGCGGTGAGCAACGTCGCCGTCGGGGACAAGGTGCTCCTGTCCTGCATCACGTCCTGCGGCCGCTGCGACTTCTGCAAACGGAGCATGTACTCACATTGCCGCAACGGCGGCTGGATCTTCGGGCACCTCATCGACGGCACCCAGGCCGAGTACGTGCGCGTCCCTTTCGCGGATACGAGCACCTACAAGCTCGCGAAGGACGCGAACGAAGAGGCGATGGTGATGCTCAGCGACATCTACCCGACCGGCTACGAGGTGGGCGTCATCAACGGCGCGGTGAAGCCCGGGGACAAGGTGGCGATCGTCGGCGCGGGCCCCATCGGCCTCGCCGTGCTCGTGACGGCCCAGCTCTACTCGCCGGCGGAGCTGTGGATGGTCGATCTCGATGCCAACCGCCTGGAGGTCGCGCGAAAGTTCGGCGCCACGGCGACCTTCGACGCAGCGACGCCGGACCTCGCCAAGACCCTGATCGATCGTTCGGGCGGCGGGGTCGACGTGGCCGTCGAGGCGGTGGGAATCCCGGCGACGTTCGACCTCTGCCAACGGATCCTCGCGCCGGGCGGGCACCTCGCCAACGTGGGCGTCCACGGGAAGCCCGTGCAGCTCGAGCTCGAGAAGCTCTGGATCCAGAACGTCACGCTGCGGACCGGCCTGGTGGACACCTACAGCACGCCCCAGCTCCTCAAGATGGTGGACGCCGGCAAGCTCGAGCCGACCAGGATGGTGACCCACCGCTTCGCCCTCGCGGACGCCATGAAGGCCTACGACACCTTCGGCGCCGCGGCGAAGGAGAAGGCGATCAAGGTGGTCCTCCAGGCCGGCGGTTGATGGCCCGGCGTCCGTCGACGCCGGCCACGGTGCGACGAGCACGGGCCGTTGACATGGCCACCGGCGCGCGTGTAGCGATCGGGCGCCACTCGACGCTCCGATGGCGGCGCGGCCTCCGCCGTGACCGTAGGGCGTCCTCGGGTGGCCACTCGATCGCGTCATCCGGGCTTCGACCATCCCGTCGCACGGAGGCGCCAGTCGTGAACCGCAACCAGCTCCCGATCCTCGAGTTCGTCCTCGGCAACTACAAGAACTTCAACGCGCGCTCGACCCGCGACGCCCTGATCGCGTACTGGGACCACGTGTCGCAGGGCGGCCGAATGTTCTGGGCCGTCGCCGGCGCCATGTCCTCGGCGCAGCTCGGGATCACGCTGGCGCCCGCGATCCGGGAGGGGCTCGTGCACGGGCTCTCGGTGACCGGCGCGAACCTGGAAGAGTCGCTGTTCCGCCTGGTGGCGCACCACGGCTACAAGGACTTCCCCGATTACCGTTACCTGACCAAGAAGGACGACACCCGCCTGCTGGACGAGCGGATGCGACGGGTGACGGACACGAGCATCCCGGAGGACGAGGCGTTCCGCGCGGTGGAGCAGATCGTGGTGCCGATGTGGAAGCGGGCGATGGCGGCCGGCGAGCGGCGGCTCTGGCACGAGTACTTCTACGAGCTCGTGCTGGCGATCGACCCGTCGTCCTACGAGGGCGATCCCGAGGCGTGTTGGCTCCTCGAGGCCGCGCGAAAGCGGCTTCCGCTCGTCGTCCCGGGCTACGAGGACTCCACCTTCGGGAACATCTTCGCCTCGTACGTGAAGACCGGCGAGTGCAGCGCCGCCATCGTGAAGTCGGGCGTCGAGTACATGGTCGACTTCTACGATCGCTACCGGGAGCTCTCGGAGGGCGAGGGGGTCGGCTTCTTCCAGGTCGGCGGCGGCATCGCGGGCGACTTCCCGATCTGCGTGGTGCCGTCAATCAAGCACGACCTCGGCCAGCCCGTGAAGCCGTGGGCCTACTTCTGCCAGATCGGCGACTCGACCACTTCGTTCGGCTCCTACTCCGGCGCCACGCCCAACGAGAAGATCACCTGGGACAAGCTCACGGAGGAAACGCCGATGTTCGTCATCGAGTCGGACGCGACGATCGTCGCGCCCCTCGTCCTCCGCGCCCTCCTGGAGTGCAAGCGGGATCCAGAGGCGGCGGCCGCGCTCATCGCCTCCCACCGGCGGTAGAGGAGGTCAAGGGGGCGGATGCCGCCGCGGCGAGGGCCGCTCGCGACAGCCCTTCACCGCGACCTATCTTTCACGGGACTTCGGAGGGTCGTCGGATCGCGCTTCCGCCAGGCGAGCGCATGCCGCGCGGCCGTCAGGCGGGAGACGGAATGGGGACGCCATCGGGAACGGAGATCACCGCGGCCGTCGTGCGCGAGAAGGGGGGCCCGTTTCGCATAGAGGAGCTGACCCTCGAGGAGCCGCGGAGGGACGAGGTGCTCGTCCGGATGGTGGCCACCGGGATGTGCCATACCGACATGGTCGCCCGCGACAAGGTCTACGACGTCCCTCACCCCATCGTGCTGGGGCATGAAGGCGCCGGGATCGTCGAGCGCGTCGGCGACGACGTGCACGGCGTCGCACCCGGCGATCACGTGGTGATCTCGTATCAGCCTTGCGGGCACTGTCCTCCATGCTTGTCGGGCAAGCCGTTCTACTGCGTGCACACCTACGCGCTCTGCTTCGGCGGCGCCCGCCTGGACGGCTCCACGGCGACCTGGGACACGCAGGGCAAGCAGGTCCACGACCACTTCTTCAGCCAGTCGTCGTTCGGGACCTTCGCGCTCGCCAACACGCGCAACGTGGTCAAGGTCCCGAAGGACGCGCCACTGGAGCGGCTCGGTCCGCTCGGCTGCGGAATCCAGACCGGCGCCGGCGCGGTCATCAACGCGCTTCGGGTCGGCCCGGGATCGAGCATCGTCGTGTTCGGCGCCGGGGCGGTGGGGCTCTCCGCGGTGATGGGAGCTCGCATCGCCGGCGCCACCACCATCATCGCCGCCGACGTCGTACCGTCGCGGCTCGAGCTGGCGATGAGGCTCGGGGCGACGCACACCGTCAACAGCAAGGAGCGTGATCCGGTGGAGGCGGTCAGGGAGATCACGGGCGCCGGCGCCGACTTCTCCCTCGAAGCCACCGGCATCCCCGCCGTCCTCCGGCAGGCGATCGAGTCGATCGGCGTCGTCGGTACCTGCGGCATCGTCGGAGCCGCCCCTCTCGGAGCCGAGGCGACGTTCGACGTCAACGACGTCATGATCCCCGGCAAGCGGATCCGCGGCATCCTCCAGGGCGAGAGCGTCCCGAAGATCTTCATCCCGAAGCTGGTGGAGCTCCACGCCCAGGGGCGCTTCCCCTTCGACGAGCTCGTACGGTTCTACGATCTGGAGGGGATCAACCAGGCCGCCGAGGACAGCGAGAAGGGGGTCACGGTAAAGCCCATCATCCGCCTGCAGTAGAGCGCGGATCGCGGTCGCTTCGGGTCACGGCCGTGGACGCTCCATCCTGCGCTGGATGTGATCGACGAACGCCTTCACCTTCGACGACAGGTGTCGAAGGCTCGGGTACACGGCGTTGATGGGCGTCTCGGCGCCGGTCCACCCGGGGAGGACCCGCTTCAGCGTGCCGTCGGCGAGTTGCAGGGCGCAATCCGGCTCCGGGAGGAGGCCGATGCCCAGGCCGGAGACGATCGTCTGGCGGAGGAGATCGTAGTCGTTGACCAGGAGGCGGGCGGAGACGGGGACGTCGACCGTCCGGCCTTCGGATTGGAGAAGCCACGGGGAGTGCTTCGTGCCGAAGGAGACGCAGTCGTGCTCGCCGAGATCGACCGGCTGCCGGGGCGCCCGCTTGCGCCGGAGGTAGGAGGGGCTCGCGACCAGGAGGCGCGGCAGCGATCCGATCCGCCTGCCGATGAGGGAAGAGTCCGGGAGCTTGCCTACCCGGATCGCTACGTCGAATCCCTCCTCGACCAGATCGACCACGCGATCGGTGCAGACGAGCTCGACCTCCACCTCGGGCCACCGCAGGAGGTATTCGGCGACGATCGGGCCGAGGAAGCCGAAGGAGAGCGGGGCGGTGACCCGGAGGAGCCCGCGGGGCGCCGCCTTCATCCCGCCGAGCGCCTGCTTCCCGTCGTCGAGCTCGGCGAGCGCCCGCGAGCAGTGGTCGAAGAAGATCCGGCCTTCGTCGGTGAGCCGAAGCGCACGGGTGGTGCGCTGCAAGAGCCTCGCTCCAAGCGTCTCCTCCAGGGCGGAGACCCGCCGGCTCGCGCTCGACTTCTGGACGCCCAGCTCGTCGGCGGCGGCGGTGAAGCTGCCGGACCGGACCACCTGGACGAAGGTGACCACGTCGTTGAGATCCATGGGGTCGGTCTTTCGTTGCGGTGACGGCAACAGTAGGTTCAGAGGAACGACTCTAGTGCAAGCCGGGCAACGAGCCTAGCTTGGGATTCACCGGGGCGACATCCAGTCCTCCCGGGATTTCCCGAAGGAGGCTTCGACATGACGAACCGCAACTGGCAGATCGATCCCACCCACACCAACATCGGCTTCACCGTTCGCCACATGGTGGTGGCGAAGGTGAACGGCCGCTTCACGAAGTTCGAGGGCACCCTCACCCAGTCCGGAGACGACTTCGCCGGTTCGACCGCGGCGATCACGATCGACGCCTCGAGCGTCGACACCCAGGTGGAGGCCCGCGACAACCACCTGCGCTCCGCAGACTTCTTCGACGCCGAGGCGTTCCCCACCATCACCTTCCGCAGCAAAGGGATGGAGAAGGCCGGGAAGGATCGGTATCGGCTGGTCGGCGACCTGACGATCCGCGGGACGACGAAGGAGGTGGAGCTGGATTCGGAGTTCCTCGGCGCGGTGACGGATCCGTTCGGCGTCGAGAGGCTGGCGTTCAGCGCGGCGACGCGGATCGATCGCAGGGAGTTCGGCCTGACCTGGAACCAGGCTCTCGAAGCGGGAGGCGTCCTCGTCTCCGACCGGATCGACGTGCAGATCGAGGTGCAGTGGGTGAAGGCGGAGGCGAAGGCCGCCGCTTGATCGAGGCCGCCTCAGGTCTCGAAGGAGATGCCATGTTGAGAGTTCGCAGAGCCGCAGAGCGAGGCCACGCCGATCACGGATGGCTTCGCACCAGCCACACCTTCTCGTTCGCGGACTACCACGACCCCGCGCACATGGGCTTTCGCGCCCTGCGGGTGATCAACGAGGACCGCGTGGCGCCCCGCACCGGCTTCGGGCGCCACGGCCACCGCGACATGGAGATCGTCTCCTACGTCCTGTCGGGGGCGATCGAGCACCGCGACAGCACCGGCTCGGCCGGCGTCCTGCGGCCGGGCGAGGTGCAGCGGATGACCGCCGGCACCGGCGTGATGCACAGCGAGACGAACCCCTCCGACGAAGAGCTCCACTTCCTGCAGATCTGGATCCTCCCGGAGAAGGCGGGCCTCGAGCCGGGCTACGAGCAGAGGTCGTTCCCGGAGGAGGAGCGGCGCGGCGCCTTGCGCCTCCTGGTCTCGCCGACGGGCGACGAGGGTTCGCTCCGGATCCACCAGGACGCGAAGCTCTTTGGCACCCTCCTCTCTCCGGGCGAGAGCGTGACCCATGCGATCGCCAGAGGCCGCCACGCCTGGCTCCAGGTGGCGCGGGGGACGGTGTCGCTGAACGGCGTGGAGCTGCGGGCGGGCGACGGCGCCGCGGTGTCCGAGGAGGAGCGGCTCGTGATCGAGGCGCGGGAGCCCTCCGAGGCGCTGCTCTTCGATCTGGCCTGAGCGCTCAGCCCGTCGGATCGCCCTGCCACACGAGCCGGCCGTCCCTCCTCTGGAGCACGGTGCCGAGCTCGCGGGAGAGGGCGTCCATGCGGTCGAGGATCGCCCGCCGCTCGGCGTCCTTCGCGACATCGACGCGGGCGAAACCGAGCGAGACGGGGACGAGCTCCAGCCCCACCGGAGCACCCGCGTCCAGGCGGACGAGGAACAGGCAGGAGCGGTCGTTGCGCAGCACCGGATCGACCGCGTAGTCGTCGAGGAAATCGCCGGTGTCGTAGAGGATCGGGCGTCCGCGGTGGATCTCCACGCCCTGCGCCAGATGCGCGCTGTGGCCGAAGAAGACGTCGGCGCCCCGATCGATCACGGCGCGGGCGAACGCCCGGAAGTGCGCCGGGGGCCGCTCCACCATGTTGGGCCCCCAGTGGTCGGCGAAGATCACGGTGTGCGCGCCGGCCCGCCTGGCGGCGGCGATCGCCGCTCCGACCTCGGCGAGTGGCCCGGCGCCCGTGGACACGGGCAGGTACCAGGTGCCCCAGCCGCCGTCGGCCGCGAAGTCCGGTTCGTTGTCGGTGCACGAGACGAGCGCGACCCCGCCCGGCAGCAGCGCGGGCCTCTTCGCGGAGGCGAGATCGGGACCAGCGCCGGCGTGCGCGATCCCGGCGCGATCCAGGGTGGAGAGGGTCTCCTCCAGCCCCTCGACCTCGAAGTCGAGCGAGTGGTTGTTGGCGAGGGAGCAGGCGTCGATCGAGGCGGCCTCGAGCACGCGGGCGGCGAGCTCCGGGTCGGCGCGGAAGCGGAAGACCTTCGGCGTGCGCATCCACGGACGATCGTGGCGGGTGACGGCGCACTCCAGGTTGAGGATCCGCAAGGTAGCCTGTCGAAGGATCGGCAGGACGTCGCCCCACGGCTCCTCCGGCGTCATGGCGGCGAGGGCGTCGCGGACTCCTCGCCCGAGCATCACGTCACCCATGAGCGCGACGACGTCGTCCATCTCGATTGAGGATCGACACCGGACGTCGCCGTCGCTTCTTCGAGTCTCGAGCGGTCGCTCCGATTTCCGGGCCGCCTCTGGATGTCAGGGCTTCCGGGAGAAGACCCAAGCCCCCGAGGCGTCACGCGCGCAGGCGAGGTCGACGTCGGAGTAGCCGATCGTGTCGGCGGCGTCCCGGTTGCCGATCTCGAGGTAGCGCGCGAGCCGGGAGGAACGGTTCACGAGCTGGTGGCCGTTCCGTGATCCGGCCGGGAAGCCGGCGCACGTGCCGGCGGTGAGGATCTGCTCGCCCTCGTCGGTGCGGAGCACGACCTCGCCCTCCAGCACGTAGACCATCTCGTCCTCCCGCGAGTGGAAATGGCGCATGGACGACTCCTTGCCGGGGAAGAGGGTGGTGAGGTTCACGCCGAACCTGGTCAGGCCAAGGGGATCCCCGAGCGCCCGCTTCTCACGGGGGAGGACGCGAGGCTGGAGCTCCTCCGGATAGGCCGAAGTGGTGCGGGGAGGGACCGCGGCCGGATCGAGGGCGGGGCGCTCCAGCGCCGGGCGAGGCGGAGGCTTGGGCCCATCGAAGGCGTAGGCCGTGAACTGGGCCGCATCGCGGATGGAGAACGCCTCGGCGAAACGGCGCAGGCGCGGGTACGGCTCGACGGGGATCGTGCGGCGAAATCGGAGGTGCTCGATCAGGCAGAAGAGCGTGGTCTCGAGGAGGCTCAGGTCGCGCGGCGTCGGCAACGAATCGAGCGCCTGGTCGAGGTGCCCGTCGAGCCACGCCAGGGCGTTCCGTAGGCCCGACTCGCGCTTGGCGACGAGGAGATCGGCGGCGCCCCTCCCGGCGGACTTGCCCAGGATGAGCTGCACCTGTGCGGACATCGAGGACCAGGTGAGCTCCTGCGCGCTCCGCGCGACGTCGGACTTCACCTCCTCCGGCCAGACCACCCGCACGTCGGAGCCGGCCAGCTCGACGAGCCTCCTGCAGATGCTCTCCGTGCCGAACAGCAGCGCGCCGCCGATCCGCAATGTCGGGATCGTGAGGGACGGGTTGTCGCCGTAGGCGCTCGGCGCCGTGCTCGTGAGATCGGAGACGACCGCCAGCTCGTACGGAACGCCGAGCGTGTGGGCGAAGATCCTCGCCACCCGCGTGTAGTGGGAGCTGCTCCGTCCGATGATCTCCACCTTGCTGCCTTCGGCCATCTCTCGCTCCTTTTCGGTTTCTTCGATTATCCGCCCGCGGCGTCCCGAGCAGGTGAATCATCGGCCGCAATTTCAGGGTCGGGAACGCAGCTCCCCGCCGAGCGGGGATCGGGGATCGCCTCGAGGTGGAGGGTCGACGGCTCGAGCGCCTCGACCACGATCAGGGCCGGCCGGGTCGCTTCCCATCGCTCGCCCTCCTCCAGGATGTGATCGACGCCGTCTCCGCAGGTCAGCCACACCGATCCGCTCGCGCATCGGATGGAGAGGAGACCCGGGGAGTCGTAGGTCCAGATCCGGCGGTCCGAGAGGGCGAGGATGATTGGGGCGGGCAGGAGCGAGAGCCGCATGCTCTGCATCATGCGAGCTCTGCAGGATGAGAACAGATGCAGGGCGTCGACACTGTGACCGGTACAGTCTTCGTCGCGGCAGACTGTACCGGTCGTGTCCAGGCCCGGCTGATCCGGCCGGCGGGCGCCACGGAGAGGTAGATTGGGTGGGTCATGGAAGCCGCTCGCCTCTACGAGACCGTCGCCGATCACCTCGCCGCGCTGGTCGACGGCGGCTCGCTGCTGCCGGGCGACCGCCTCCCCTCGGTTCGTCGCCTCGCCGCGCAGCAAGGCGTGAGCATCTCCACGGTGCTCCAGGCGTATCTCCTCCTGGAAGCGCGTGGCCGGATCGAGGTGCGGCCCAAGTCTGGGCATTACGTGAAGGCGAGGCTGCGCGCCGCGCTCCCCGAGCCGCGTACGCCCAAGGTCGAGGACGTCGCCCGTCCCGTGACGATCGCCGATCGGGTCGCCCGTCTCAACGGCGCCACGGATGGGATCCCTGGCGTCCTCGGGATCGCCGTCCCTCACGCCTCGCTGCTTCCCACGGACAAGCTCGCCCGCAGCGCGGCCCAAGCTGCCAGGCGCTGGGGCGCGGCTGCGATCTCCTATGGCCCGCCTGCGGGCGTGCCGATCCTGCGACAGGAGCTCGCGCGCCGCTCCGCGACGTGGGGCTGCGCCATCCCCGCCGAGGGTTTCCTCGTCACCGTGGGCGCCATGGAGGCGCTGCAGCTCGCCCTTCGCGCGGTCGCCGGGCGGGGCGACGCGATCGCCGTGGAGACCCCCGCCTTCTTCGGCGTGCTGCAGCTGATCCAGAGCCTCGGCCTCAAGGTGGTCGAGATCCCGGCGCACGCCGGGACGGGGATGGACCTCGCGAGGCTGGACGCAGCTCTCCGCCGCCGGAAGATCCGCGCGGTGCTGGCGGTGCCGTCGTTCGGAAACCCGCTCGGCAGCCTCATGCCGGACTCCGCGCGCAAGGAGCTCGTCCGCATCGTGACGCGCCACGACGTGCCGCTCGTCGAGGACGACGTGTACGGCGATCTCCCCTTCGACGGCGTCCGCCCTCGCCTGGCCCGATCGTTCGATCGGAAGGGGCTCGTCCTCGTCTGTTCGTCGGTCTCGAAGACGCTCGCGCCCGGGTACCGGATCGGTTGGATCGCGCCGGGCCGGTACCGCGCCGCCGTCGAGCGGCTGAAGTCCGCGCAGTCCCTTACGAGCCCCGTCCTTCCACAGCTCGCGATCGCCGAGTTCCTCCGGACCGGCGGCTACGATCACCACCTGCGAGGCTTGCGGCGCAGGCTCCGGGCGCAGGTCGAGCACTACTCCGCGGAGATCGCCGCGCGCTTTCCGGCGGGGACACGGCTGAGCCGGCCCAAGGGTGGGTTCGTCCTCTGGGTGGAGCTTCCTCGAGGCGTCGACTCCCTCGATCTGCAGGAGCGCGCCGCGAAGGCGGGGGCAGCGATCGCGCCGGGGCCGATCTTCACGGCGAGCGGCGGGTTCCGGAACTTCCTGCGGATCAGCTGCGGACATCCCTGGACGCCGGAGACCGAGCGGGCGGTGGAGGCCGTCGCGGGCATCGCGACCGACCTCGCTCGTGCCCGGTAGTCGACGCTCGGCCGGCACGCTGGCGGGCGGCGTCGAACCCGTGCCGCTAGGCTGCCGCCAAACCCGAAGATTGGGAGGCACGATGATCAAGTCCCGCGCTGCCGTCGCCTGGGGGGCGAAGCGCCCGCTCGAGATCGAGGAGGTCGAGGTCGAAGGGCCGAAGGCCGGGGAGGTCCTCGTTCGGAACGTCGCCACCGGCGTCTGCCACACGGACGCGTACACGCTCTCCGGCGCGGATCCCGAGGGGGTCTTCCCCGCGATCCTGGGGCACGAGGGCGGCGCGATCGTGGAGGAGGTCGGCGAAGGGGTCGCCTCGGTGAAGCCGGGCGACCACGTGATCCCGCTCTATACGCCGGAGTGCGGCACCTGCAAGTTCTGCCGCTCGGGCAAGACGAACCTCTGCCAGCGGATCCGCGTCACCCAGGGAAAGGGCCTCATGCCCGACGGCACCACGCGCTTTCGAGCGAAGGGGAAGCCGATCTTCCACTACATGGGGACGTCGACCTTCTCGGAGTACTCGGTGCTCCCGGAGATCTCCGTCGCGAAAATCTCGAAGGACGCGCCCCTCGAGAAGGTCTGCCTGCTTGGCTGTGGCGTCACCACGGGCATCGGCGCCGTGGTCAACACCGCGAAGGTCGAGCCGGGCGCCACCGTGGCGATCTTCGGCCTCGGCGGGATCGGCCTGGCGGCGATCATCGGCGCGACCATGTCCAAGGCCTCCCGCATCATCGGGATCGACATCAACCCCTCGAAGTTCGAGCTCGCCAAGCAGCTCGGCGCCACCGACTGCATCGATCCGCGCGAGTACGACCGGCCGATCCAGGACGTGATCGTCGAGCTCACCGATGGCGGCGTCGACTACTCCTTCGAGTGCATCGGCAACGTAAAGGTGATGCGCTCCGCCCTCGAGTGCTGCCACAAGGGGTGGGGCGAATCGGTGATCATCGGCGTCGCCGGCGCCGGCGAGGAGATCTGCACCAGGCCGTTCCAGCTCGTCACCGGGCGCGTCTGGCGGGGCTCCGCCTTCGGCGGCGTGAAGGGGCGCTCGGAGCTCCCCGGCTACGTCGACCGATACATGAAGGGCGCGTTCGATCTCGATCCGTTCATCACGCACACGATGGGGCTGGAAGACATCAACCAGGCCTTCGATCTGATGCACGAGGGCAAGAGCATCCGCTCGGTGATCCACTACGATCGCTGAAGCGCCCCGAGGATCCCATGACCGAACATCCCGTCCTCGTCGCCGAGAACAAGAGCTTCGGAGGTTCGCACCGGCGCCTCCGCCATCGCTCCGCCGTCCTCGGTTGCGAGATGACGTACGCCATCTTCCTCCCGCCCCAGGCCCTCGCCGGCGCGCGGGTGCCGGTGGTCTACTGGCTCTCCGGCCTCACCTGCACGGACGAGAACTTCATGCAGAAGGCTGGGGCACATCGCATGGCCGCCCAGCTGGGCCTCGCGCTCGTCGCCCCCGACACCAGCCCCAGGGGCGACGGGATCCCGGACGATCCGGACGCAGCCTGGGACTTCGGCCTCGGCGCCGGCTTCTACGTGAACGCCACCCAGGAGCCCTGGGCCCGCAACTACCGCATGTACGACTACGTCGTGGACGAGCTCCCCTCCCTCGTCCAGCGCGAGCACCCAGTCTCCGATCGGCGCGGGATCTTCGGCCACTCGATGGGCGGCCACGGCGCCCTCGTCTGTGCGCTGCGCAACCCGGGCGCCTATCGCTCCGTGTCCGCCTTCGCGCCGATCTCGAACCCGATGGGATGCCCCTGGGGGGAGAAGGCCTTCACCCGGTACCTCGGCGCCGATCGGGAGGCGTGGCGCGAGTGGGACGCCAGCGAGCTGATGGTCGGGGCGTCCGAGCGCCTGCCGATCCTCGTGGATCAGGGCGACGCCGATCAGTTCCTCGCCACGCAGCTTCGGCCCGAGGCGCTGCAGGCGGCGGCCTCCCGCGCAGGCCACCCCCTCACCCTGCGCATGCAGCCGGGCTACGATCACAGCTACTTCTTCATCGCGACCTTCGTCGACGACCACCTGCGACACCACGCCGACGCGCTCCTCGGCTGAGAGTTCGCGAATTTATCCACGAACTCTGCGAGCCGAAGGCGAGCGAACGCAAGGAAGAGCCCTGCGCGCGCAGCGCGCGTGAATCAATCGCCTCCGCCTCGCGCGGAGCGATTGATTCGCAGGCTCTGAGGACGCCCGTCGCCGCGGCGGAAGTTTGGGAGGCGCGCGGGCGCCGAAGGGGATAAGCAGGGCGCTTCGATGACGCCCCGTGCTTCCCGCGCCGTGCCGCTCGCTCTCGCCTCGGCGCTCTTCTTCACCCTCACCTACGTGCTCAACCGGCGCGCCGCCGTCACCGGTGGGCACTGGGCGTGGACCGCGAGCCTGCGGTACCTGCTCACCCTGCCGATGATCGCCGTCGCGGTCGGATCGCGGCGCGGCGGCATCCGCCCCGTGCTCACCGCCATGCGCGAGCGGCCGGCGCCCTGGCTGCTCTGGAGCGGCGTGGGCTTCGTGCTCTTCTACGTTTGCATGGCCTGGGCGGCGGCGAGCGGGCCCTCGTGGCTCGTCGCCGCGGGCTTCCAGCTCACGGTGGTGGCCGGCATGCTGCTCGCGCCCCTGCTCTACGAGGACGATCGCCGCCGGGTCCCGCCGCGCGCCCTCGCCGTCGGCCTCGTGATCGTGGCGGGCGTCGTGGTCATGCAGCTGGGCCACTTCGGCGGCGGCCTGGACGCCGGGGCCTGGCTCGCCCTCGGCGCCGTAACGGTGTCGGCGTTCACCTATCCGCTCGGCAACCGGCGCATGCTCCTCCACCTCGAGCACGAGCGCCGCACCCTCGATTCCCTACAGCGGGTCTTCGGGATGACGCTGGCGAGCATCCCGCTGTGGCTCGTCGTCGCCGCCTATGCCTGGTGGAGCGCGGGGCCTCCGCCAGTGGAGCAGATCGCGCTGGCCGCGGGCGTCGCGCTCTCCGCCGGCGTGATCGCCACGGTGCTCTTCTTCGAGGCGACGGCGCGGGTGCAAGGGGATCCCGTCGCCCTCGGCGCCGTCGAGGCGATGCAGGGCTCGGAGCTCCTCTTCTCGACGATCATGGGCGTCATCCTGCTCGGCGAGCCGTGGCCCACCGGGTGGACGCTCGCCGGCGCGGCGGTGGTGATCCTCGGCCTCGTCGGCTTTGCCGCAGTCGGCAGGGGCGAACGGCGGAGCGCGCTCGCTCCCATCCGTGCGAGCGAGCCGCGGGACGAATAGCGGCCCTCACTCGGAGGAAGCGACGAGCAGGTAGACGACCAGCCCGAGACGACGGGGCCCACGGAGAGCACCGGGGTGGGAGCGTCTCGGGAGACGCTGCACGTATCAAATGTCTGCTGCCGACGGTGAACCCAGCGGACGCTGGACAGGGACGCCCCGGCTGCGACAGCATGACGGGTTCCCCACCCGGAGGTCTCCCGTGCTCAAGAAGATCTTGTACTCGCTCGCAGCGCTCGTCGCCGTCGCCGTCGCCGTGATCGCCACCCGTCCCGCCGCCTTCTCGTTCGAGCGCTCGGCGCAGGTCGCGGCTCCTCCCGAGGTCGTCTTCGGCCTCGTGAACGACCTGCACCGGTGGCCCGACTGGTCACCCTGGGACAAGCTGGATCCCAACCAGACCCGGACGTACGACGGCGCCGAGGCGGGGAAGGGCGCCATCTTCACCTGGAAGGGGAACGACCAGGTCGGCGAGGGTCGGATGACGATCACCGAATCGCGCCCCAACGAGCACGTCGGCATCCTGCTCGAGTTCCTGAAGCCCTGGGAGGCGAGGAACGACGTGATCTTCGCCCTCACCCCTGCGGAGGACGGGACGAAGGTCGTGTGGCGGATGGAGGGAAAGAACGACTTCCTCGGCAAGGCGTTCTCCCTGTTCGTCGACATGGACGAGATGATCGGCAAGGACTTCGAGGCCGGCCTGGCGTCGCTCGGCGACGTCGCGAAGGTCGAAGCGGAGAAGCGCGCCGCCGAGGAGAAGGCGCGCCAGGAAGCGGAGGCCGCCGCAGTGGCAGCAGCAGCCGCTGCCGCCGAGGAGGCCACGGAGGCGGGGGGCGAAGCCGCCGTCGCCCACGAGTAGGACTCGAGCCGCCGCGCGCCCCCGGGGACGGGAGGCGCGCGGCGCTGCGTAGCCTGCCGGCGCGAGTGGCGATCGCGAGACCACGAAAATGGAAACAGGTTCCCGACCGCCCGCCCGAGAGACGGTGTGCGGCTGCGCCTGACGCATGGCTCGATGCTTGCTCGGCCTGCGGGCGAGAGGCGGCTCATCCGGCCGCGCTCGGATCGGCGTGAAGCCGGTGGTCGGGAGGGGAGATGGTGGGGTGGAGGGGGATCGGGTTGGCCGGCGCGCTCGCATCCATGGTCGTCTTCGGCGGGGTGGCCTGCGGTGATGACGACGACGGGGCGACCGGGCGGAAGCTGGGGCCGGGGGATACCGGCGGGGCAGGTGGCAACCCGGCGGGCGGTGCGGGAGGCGCGGGCGGCATCGCGAACGGAGGTGCCGGGGGCGTCGCAAACGGCGGCGCCGGGGGCATCGCGAACGGTGGCAGCGGCGGAATCGCCAACGGAGGCGCCGGGGGCATCGCGACCGGTGGCGCCGGCGGCATCGCAAACGGAGGCAGCGGAGGGACCAGCGATCCGGGCGGCTCCGGCGGGGATCCCATCGCCGATCCGGGGGAGCTGGTCGTCGAGAAGGTCTTCTGCCGCATGGGACCGGCAGCCGACGGCGTCGATTGCGACGAGATGGATCTGCCGATCACGATCCACGTGCTGATCACCACCTACGACGAGGAGGGCGCCGAGGTCGAAGTGTTCCATGGCGACATCGAAGAGGAGAACGAGTACCGCGCGCTCGTCGCGCCGGGCACGTACACGATCGGGGAGGGATGCGGCGGTCTTCCGGACGGCGTCACGTGCCGGGATCCGGACCCGAAGGACGTGACGGTCGCCTCGGGGGCCGCGACCGTGACCAGGCTCTATTACGACGTGGACGAGTCGGTGTACGAGGGCGGCACCTCGTGCGACCCGGTGGTGATCAAGGTGCAGCGGAACTGCAAGAACCGCTGGAACTGGACCTGCGCCCTGTCGACGGTCGAGGTGTCGATCTCCGGCGACGCGGTTGACAAGGTCTCCTTCGACTGGAGGAGGACGTCGCGGGTCTTGAACCTGCCTTGCGGCAGCTTCGACCTCGAGGCGTCGACCTCCCGGAGGCTCCACATCTGCCCGAGCTCGACCGCGTCCGGCGTGTCGAACGGCTCCACCGTGACCTTCCAGGTCTCGGACGAGGCCTGCAACTAGAGCGCCTGAGATCCAGCTTTCGGAGAGGGATCGCCGACACTCGCCGATCCGGGGGAGGAGCCTTGGAGCGAAAGGACTCGAACGTCGGTCCGGAGGCGACGGGGAACCCACCGGAGCGCGACAAGAGCCTCACGCCGAGTGAACAGCCCGTCCTGACGGACGGGCAGCTCGGCGCCGGGAATCTGGAGCGTGGACCCGAGCGCGCGAACCCGGAGGGTACGGTCGACACGCCGAATCCTCCGACAGAACGGCAGTGACGGAAGGCCGAAAGACGCCGGAGGCGACGATCCTCCGGCGCCTCGACCGTCACCTCGCGCCGAAGGTCTTCACGAGCTTGTTGTAGACGCCCATGGTGAGCAACGGGCCGGGCCACAGGCCGACGAACCGGCTCATCCTCCGGCGCCCCGACACCTCCAGGGCGAGCGAGGCGGCCATGGTGCCGAGGGCCACCCCGAGAAAGAGAAGGGACGGCATCTTGGCCGATTGCTGCTCGACGATGCGGGTGAGCCTCGTCTCGCCGTGCTCGGCTCGAAAGACGGGCGCCGCCTGATACACGATCTCGGAGGCGGCGCTCGCCGGGTTCTCGTTCTCCATTCGCACCTCCCGTCTCGGCCTGAATCTCCCCATCCTCACTTCGATGGGAAAGAGAACCTCGGCGTCGAAGCGCCTCCTCCTGGCCGAGCGGGGATTCGGCCCGCTGCTGCAACGCGACTACTGGGGCGTCGTCCGGAACGCGAGGGTCCCTCCGAGCGCCGTGATGGCGACCGTGCGGCGCCACTTCCCTTCGTTCTCTCCGCCGGAGCTGGCGCTCTTCGAGCGATGCGACGGCCGGGACGCGCCGCTTTCGATGGGCGACGAGCTCTTCGTGAAGATCCACCTCGCCGGTCGCTCCCGTGTCCGTGTCATCCAGGAGGGCCCGCAGAGCTTCACGTTGTCGACGGAGGAGGGCCATCCGGAAGCCGGGCGGATCACGTTCGGGTCCTACCGGAACGCGAAGGGCGACGTCGTCTTCCACATCCGCAGCCGCGCTCGATCGAGCACCGGCCCCAACCGGACTGGCTTCCTCGCGGCGGGTGAGGTCATGCAGACGAGCACCTGGACCGACTTCGTGAACCGCGTCGGCGTCGCGTTCGGCGACGGGATCGTCGGCTTCATCCACGCCGAGAGCACGACCTGCGACGACGAACCGGAGGGCGTGGCGCGGACGGAGCCGACCTACCACGCGAGCGGAGGCTGAAGGGCATGGCGGAGTGGCGCCATCTGCGGGGCTGGTCGGAGGCGGAGATCGCCCCGCGCCTCGACGCGATAGTGGCGCTGCCCCTCAACTTCCGGGACGACGGCGCGCTCACGCCGGCGGACGGCTGGAACGTCGTGAAGTCCCATGCGGTGATCGCGCGCGAGGATCCCGGACCGCCCTCGGCGAACGGCGCCTTCTCGCGGGTGTGGCGGGCGGTCGTGGACTTCGAGCACTCGGATCCGCGCATCGTGATCGCCCACTTCCATCCGGCCACGCCGCTCGTGCGCCGGCACCTCCTCCTCGAGCTGCGCGCGCTCTCCCTGCGCTTCCTCTGTCCCGCCCGCGTGGCAGCCGTGCAAGCGGAGAGCGACGGCGCGTCCACCAGGCGCGGCTTCACGATCGAGACGCTCGCCGGCCACATCGAGCGGGGGCGGGAGCTCTTCCTCCTAGAGAAGGATCACGACACAGGCGACGTGCGTTTCCGCATCGAGGCCGCGTGGCGAGAAGGCGACTTCCCGACGCTCTGGTCCCGGGTGGGCTTCGAGCTGATCGGGCGGAGGTACCAGCGCGCGTGGCACCGGCTCGCGCACCTCCGCCTGCGACGGATCGCCGCAGGCCTGGAGCCCCACGACTCCCTCGCCGGCGTGGGGATCGCGCACGAGGGCCATCGGATGCCGTTCGAGCAGGTGCAGTTCTTCGCCCAGCGGGGGATCGGGCGGAGCGGCGTGGACGTGGAACAGGAGGTCGAAGACATGCGAAGGGACACCCTTTGGAACGCGGCGGGCCTCGGGGCGCTCTCGGGCGTCCGAAGCCTGGGACCTCCGGCGCTCCTCGGATGGCGCTTCGGGCGAAGGCCCGGATCCATCCTGTCGATCTTGAGCGCGGGCGAGATGATCGCCGACAAGCTCCCGATCCCGCCGCGCACCCGGCCGGGCCCTCTCCTCGCCCGCGCGATCTCCGGGGCGGTCGCGGGACGCCTCGTCGCCGGGCGGCGCGAGCCCTGGAAGGGAGCTTCGCTGGTCGGTGCGTCGGCTGCGGTGGCCTCGACGTTCCTGTCGGCGAGCCTGCGGGCCAAGGCCATCCGGCGATCCAGGACCCTCGGGTACGTCGTGGCGGCGGCGGAGGATGCGCTCGTCTACGGCGTGGGGACGCGCCTCGCGGCCCGCGCGTGGACCCGAGGGCGAACCTTCGGACCCTGGGCGATGCGACGCAAGATGCGTTCGCGCTGAAGCGATCGCCCCCGCGAAGGACGGGGACGATCGCTTCCGATGCCAGCTCGCTTCTCGCCGGCTCGCTCGGGGTTCGTGAGACCCGTCAGACCCTCGCGGAGGATCCGGCCACCTGGCGCGACGAGGTGCGCCTCGGCCTCGGCACCTGCCGCTCCAACAGCGTCATGGGACGCGCCGCGCGATCGTGCACGATCACCGGCGGCCCGAGGATCTCGGCTGCGACGTCGAGGAAACGGCGCACGTCGAGGTCCTCGACGAAGTGGATGCCGGGTGCGCCGGCGAGCTGCTCCCAGCCTGCCAGGACGCCGGCGGCCACCTGGAGCTGCGTGGCGTTGGTCTTGTACGGCCGCCCCTTCTCGACGTTGGTGGCGAAGCCCATCCACAGCTCGCCGAACCGACGGCTGCAGAGCAGGACGCCCACGCGATCCTCGCCCGCCAGGTTGGCGCTCGCGGGCGGCACGAGCCGGTGGGTGCGCCACGGCGAGCTCGCGTCCCAGTCGGGATGGGCGGCGAGCGCGCGCCGGGCCGCCTCGGGGATCCGGTAGATGAACGCGATCTCCACGCCCTGCAGCCGCCACGCGAGGGTCTTCGTCTCCTCGTGGGGGACGGCCATGCCCTCGATCATCCGATCGCCGCAGCGCGCCTGATAGAAGCGCTCGGTGGGCCGGTGATGGAGGTCCACGACCTGGCCCTTCCTGGCGGCGAAGGAGCGGGGCTCGAAGATCTCCTCGAGGCAGTGCCCGGGGCTCCAGGTCATGGGGAAGACGTCGTCCGCGTAGCGAACGCCCGGCTCCTTCGTGGTGTCCTCTTCGGTGATCAGGATGGACTGGAGGTCGAGCTCCTCGACCGTCGGCTCGACGCCGACCCGCCTGGCGAACTCCTCCATGGCCGCGAAGACGAGCGCGTTCACGATTCCGGGGTTGGCTCCGCTCCCCACCAGGTGCCTGCGGTTCGTGAGCTCCGGGCGGTGCGGGGGCTTGAGCCGCGCGATCGCCTCGTCGGTCGGGACCGTCTCGCCCCCGGGCCACTCCTCGATGCTGGTGCACAGGAAATTCACGCCGAGCTCGTCGCAGATGCGCGTGGCGTCGATGGTGTCGATCGAGGAGAGGTCGATGACCTGATCCAGGTCGTGCTCGCGGATCAGCTTCTCCAGCGCCTCCGGAGACTCCACCGCGGTGGCGGGCAGCACCTCGCTGCGGATCGGGAGTCCGACGGGGGAGGGCTCCCGATCCGCGAGGAAGAGCGTGTCGATCCCGGACAAGAGGCGGGCGCCGGGCTCGCTGCGCTTCAGGAGGGACAGGACGGCACGGCCGACCCCTCCGTTGAATCCGATGAGGAGGGCGCGGGTGGGCTTGGTCGTCAAGATCAGAGTCCTTTCCGCCACTCGACGGTGGCCTTCGCGTCCCACGCAGCCACGCCCGCAACGCGACGGAGGCGCGCGGGGGGCCGGTAGGACGGCAGGGTGTGGGTCGCTCGTACCGCCATCGGTGGACCGATCCACCGGGCCGATGCACCAGCCCCGTCGGGCAGGAAGCAGCCACGACAAAAAGGGCCCGTCACGGGCGATACGGAACTTGGATGCCGGACGGTAACAAAGGTTTCGCGGAGGCTGGGCGACGATGGCCGTGCAAGGACTTCGCCGGTTGGTTAGAACTCGACGCCTTGAGCTCCCTCCCTCCTTCGCCGACCCTCGGCGGACAGTTCCGCCGGCATGTCCCCGCCTATGTGGCGGGCACGGTGGCGCTCGCCCTCTTCCAGCTGGCGATGAACCGCATCGATTGGCAGGCGAAGGCCGCCGTCGACGCCATCTTCGGGGACGACGCCTCCGCCGCCTGGCTGCCGGCGGCGATCATGCTCGCGCTGGCGCTCGGCGCGTTCGTGAGCCGCGTGGCGAGCAGATGGTTCCTCTTCAACGCGGGCCGCGACGCGGAGTACGAGCTGCGCGGCATGCTCCTGGACAAGCTGCACCTCCTCGGGACGAGCTTCTACAGCCGGATGAGCGGCGGCGAGATCATGAGCCGCGCCACGAGCGATCTGCAGCAGGTCCGCATGCTGCTCGGCTTCGGCGTGCTGAACCTCGTCAACGTCGCCTTCGCCTCCGCGAGCGCGCTCCAGGTGATGGGGGCGGTCTCCCTGCGGTTGACGCTCGCCTGCATGGCGACGATGCCGCTCCTCATCCTCGTGTCCCGCACGCTGTCTCGCGGGCTCTACACGCGGATGCGCGCGAACCAGGCCGCGCTGGGCCGGCTGACGGAGGTGGTGCAGTCGAACCTCGCCGGCGTGCGGGTGGTGCGCAGCTTCGGGATCGAGGACCGCGAGCGGGCCCGCTTCGACGAGGCGAACCGCAGCTACCTGGAGGCGAGCCTCTCCCTCGCCCGCCTGCGCGGATCGTTGGGCCCGCTGATGGGCGCGGTGAGCGCGCTCGGGATCCTGATCTTCTTCTGGTACGGCGGCTCGCTGCTCCTCCGCGGGGACCTGACGCCTGGCGCCTTCTTCGCGTTCTGGCTGGCGCTCGCGCGGATGACGTGGCCGATGCTCGCGCTGGGTTTCTCGCTCTCCGTGATCCAGCGCGGGCGCGCGGGCTTCGCGCGGGTCAAGGAGATCTTCGACGCGGTGCCGGAGGTGATCGACGGACGGGAGCCCGCGCCCGCCACGGTCGAGGGCGCACTCTCCGTGTCGGGGCTGCGCTACGCCCACGGCGAGCGGGAGGTGCTGCGCGACGTCTCTTTCGAGGTGCCCGCCGGCCACTCCCTGGCGATCGTCGGGCGCACGGGCTCGGGCAAGTCGACCCTGGCGAAGCTCCTCGCACGCTTGCTGGCGACGCCGCCCGGCACGGTGCGAATCGACGGCCATGACATCTGCAAGCTGCCCCTGTCGGCGGTGCGGCAGACGATCGGCTACGCCCAGCAGGACGCCTTCCTGTTCTCGACGACCGTCTCGCGGAACGTGGGCTTCTCCTTCGAGGACCCGGACTCGAGCGAGTCGGCGGAGCGGATCCGCCAGGGCGCGGCGGACGCCCAGGTGCTCGAGGAGGCGCTCTCGCTGCCGGAGCAGCTCGACACGGTGGTGGGCGAGCGCGGCGTGCAGCTCTCCGGCGGGCAGAAGCAGCGCATCGCTTTGGCGCGGGCGCTGGTGTGGGAGCCGAAGATCCTGATCCTCGACGATCCCTTGAGCGCGGTGGACGCGAGGACGGAGGCGGCGATCCTCGACGCGATCGATCGGCAGGCGGAGCGCCGTACCGTGGTGCTGATCACCCACCGGGTGGCCGCGGCGGCGCGCTGCGACTCGATCCTCGTCCTGGACGAGGGGCGGGTGGTGGAGCGCGGCACCCACGAGACGCTGATGCGGGCGAAGGGCGTCTACGCCGCGTTCGCCGAAGAGCAGCAGCGCCGCAGCGAGCTGGAGGAGTTCGTGCCGAAGGCAAGCGGGGCGGACGGGACATGAGCGCGACCAAGGCCAACCGCGCCACCGAGAAGCTGCGCGCCTTCCACGAGGAGGGCGCGATGGGCAAGGCCTACGATGGGCGGCTCCTCCGCCGCCTCTGGCCCTACGTCCGCCCCCATCGCAGGTTCCTCTTCGTCTCGCTCGCCGCGCTCATGGTGCAGACCGGGCTGCAGCTGCTGCAGCCGCTCCTCATGGGCGACGTGGTCACCAGCGCGGCGGCGAAGGACGCCGCGCTCCTGATGCGCGACGGCGTGGCCCTGGCCGCGCTGGCGGTGGTGATCCAGCTCCTCACCTTCCTGCAGACCTACACGATGCAGCTCGCCGGCGCCCGGGCGATGGCGGACCTGCGGTCCGGCGTCTTCGGCTTCTACCAGCGCCTCACGCTCCGCTACTTCGATCGCACCCCGATCGGCCGGCTGGTGACGCGGTCGACGAACGACGTCGACGCAGTGGGCGAGGTCTTCTCCTCCGGCGTCCTCAACGCGGTGGGCGATCTGGCGTCGCTGATCGGCATCGTGGTGATGATGGTGGTGCTGGACTGGCGTCTGTCGCTGATCACCTTCGCCACGCTGCCCGTGGTGGGCATCATCGTCGACTTCGTCCGCAGGAGGTCCCGGGCCGCGTTCAGGGACATCCGCGCGAAGACCGCGCGGCTGAACGCCTTCCTGGGAGAGCAGGTGACCGGGATCGCCGTGGTGCAGGCCTTCGCCCGCGAGGCGGCGATGGCGCAGGAGTACGGTGGGATCAACGCGTCGTACCGCGACGCCAACAAGCGCGCGGTCTACTACGAGGCGGTGCTGGACGCAGCCATCGAGATGGTGAGCACCCTGTGTCTCGCGAGCATCCTCTGGTGGGCGGGCCTCCACCGTCTCGGCGCGAACGCGGTCGACTTCGCGCTGATCGTCACCTTCACGCAGTACGTGCGTCAGTTCTTCCAGCCGGTGAGCCTGCTATCGAACCGATACACCGTCCTGCAGAGCGCGATGGCGGGTGCAGAGCGGGTGTTCGCGCTGCTGGACGAGGAGGACGTGGTCTCGGCCGAGCGCTCCGAGGCCGCCGTGCTCGGGGAAGTGCAGGGAGACGAGGCCGTCGCCTTGGAGGACGTCTCCTTCTCGTACAAGGAGGGGGTCCCGGTGCTGCGGGGCGTGAGCCTGTCCGCCGCGAGGGGTGAGCGAATCGCCCTCGTCGGCGCGACCGGCGCCGGGAAGTCGACGGTCGCGAGCCTCCTGCTCCGGCTCTACGAGGCGGGATCCGGCGAGGTGCGCGTGCTCGGTCGCGACGTGCGCACCTACCCGCCGGAGCAGCTCCGCCAGCACTTCTCGGTGGTGCCGCAGGACGTGTTCCTCTTCTCCGGGACGGTGTTGTCGAACATCGCCATGACCGACGAGGTCCCCGACCGCGCGAAGGCGGAGCATGCGCTGGAGAAGATCGGAGCCCTCGAGCTCTTCCTGCGTCGCGAAGGCGGGCTCGACGCCCGCGTGGACGAGCGGGGCGCGAACTTCAGCGCGGGGGAGTGCCAGCTGCTCGCGTTTGCGCGCGCCGTCTACCGCGACGCGCCGCTGCTGATCCTGGACGAGGCCACAGCGAGCATCGACTCCGACACCGAGGCGAGGCTGCAGGTCGCCCTCGACGCGGTGATGGACGGGCGCACCTCCATCGTCATCGCCCACCGGTTGTCGACGATCCGCGCCGCGGATCGGATCGCGGTGTTCCACAAGGGGCAGATCGTGGAGGTGGGCCGCCACGAGGAGCTCCTCGCCCGCGACGGCGCCTACGCCGCGCTCCATCGGCTGCAGTTCGCGCAGGAGGAGCAGGCCGCCCGCGCGAGCGGGTGATCAGGCGGAATCCGCTGCCGGTAGCGGCTTCTCCACGAAGGGCCCGACGAGCGCCTCGTGCACGGCGGACGCGTCCGGCGCGTGGGCGAGCACCGTGACCTGGTCCCAGCCGAGCAGGCGGGTGTTTCCCTTGGGGAGCACCACGTCGCTCCCCCGGGTGATGAGGGTGATCACCGCGCCCTCGGGGAGGGACAGATCGCGGATCCGGGGACCCTCCGCCCCCTTGGGATCGGGGAGATCGACGACGACCAGATCGTAGTCGCTGCGGGCCATGGTGATGAGATCCAGGGAGAAGAGCGGCTTGGGCCGCGACGGCACCGAGAGGCCCAGCCACTTCGCCACCACTCCCATGGTCGATCCCTGCACGAGGATCGAGAGGACCACCGCGAAGAAGACCAGGTTGAAGACCTCCTGCCCGACCTCCAGGCCCGCCGCGGCGGGGTAGGTGGCGAGGACGATGGGGACGGCGCCGCGCAGGCCCGCCCACGCCGCGAAGACCTTGTTCTTCGTCCCGAACCTCATGCCGACGGTCCCGAGGAAGACCGCGATCGGGCGGGCGATGAAGGTGAGGACGAGGAAGAGCACCGTCCCCTGCACCCAGAGGTTCGACCAATCCCGAGGGAAGACGAGGAGGCCCATCATCACGAACATCCCGATGTTCGCGATGGTGGAGAAGGCCTCGGAGAAGTTGTGGACGCCCTGCTTGTGGACGAATGGGCGGTTCCCCATCACGAAGCCGGCGGTGAAGACCGCGAGCATGCCGCTCGCCTGTGCAGCCTCGGCCAGACCGTAGGTGAGGAGCACCACGCCGAGGAAGAGCACGTAGTAGTAGCCGCGGTCCTGGGGAGAGAGGCGGTCGAAGAGCCAGAGGGACGCCCGCGCGAGCAAGTAGCCGATCGCCGGCCCGGCGGTGAACTTCCAGGCGAAGGTGAGCAGCATCATGGGCCCGAAGTCCTGGCCCGACGCGAGGGCCGTGACGGCGACCACCGTGAGGAGGATCGCCATCGGGTCGTTCGCGGCGCTCTCTATCTCGACCGTGGACGAGAGCTTCGGCGGGAGGGACTTGGTGCGCAGGATCGAGAAGATCGCGGCGGCGTCCGTGGAGGAGATGATCACGGCGAGGAGGAGCGCGACCTCGAAGGACCAGCCAAGGCCCCACCGCAGGCAGGCGAAGGTGATGCCCGCGGTGAGGAGGACGCCCCACGTGGCGAGGCCTCCCGCCGGTAGAGCGACCGCCTGGAAGTTCTTCCGCTCGGTGACCAGACCGCCGTGGAAGAGGATGAAGACCAGCGCCAGGTTCGCGACCTGGTTGGAGAGCGTCATGTCCTCGAACGGCCAGAGGTTGAGGACGTCGCTGCCGAAGACGATGCCTGCGGCGAGGGCGACGAGGATGACGGGGACGCTCCAGCGATCGAGCCAAACGGCGGCGATCACGACGGCGATCAGGAGGATGGGCGCGAGGATGTAGGTGACGACGTCCAATTGTTCTCCATGCTTCGGTGCGAGGCCGACGACGAGCATATCGTCTCACAGGACGCCGGCCACCCGATCTCCCAAAAGTTCCCCGCGAGGCCTCGGATCGCGGACCGGCCGTTGTCGAACGGCGGGGCGCGACCCACCTTGGCCGATGCCGGGTCGACCCGCGAACCCCGGCGATGAGACAGACCTCCAGCCAGGGTTCGAGGCATGCCATTTCGAGCGATCTTCGTCGCGGTGGTCATCGGAGTGGCGCTGGTGGTCGCCGCCTTCCTCGTGAACCAGCGCCGGCCCCGGGTCGAGACGGAGCAGCCGCACGCGGCCCTCGTGAAGGCGACCGGCAAGTGCGCGTCCTGCCATCTGCGCGAGACCTCGGCGGTGGTCCGCGAATACGAATGGAGCCGGCACGCGGCCGAGGGCGTCAACTGTCTGGACTGCCACCAGCCGGTGGAGGGGCAGGAGCCGAGGGATCACCGCGGCTTCACCATCGCCACACGGCTCACCTCGAAGAACTGCGAGCAATGCCACAAGACCGAGTACGACCAGTATGAGCGCAGCCGGCACGCCGGCCCCTCGTGGGCTGCCGTGAACGGACCGGCGGACATGACGCCGGAGCAGCGGGCGATCGGCGAGCGCTTCCATCCCGGCTGGGTGGAGCGGCCCCCCATGAGCATCGGGCTCATCCAGGGCGAGTCGTCGATCGTGAGCGGCTGCAACGCGTGCCACTCCATCGGCAGGCCGAACGCCGACGGATCGTTCGGGACCTGCACCAACTGCCACGGACGCCACGTCGCCTCGATCGAGCTGGCGCGGACACCGGCGACCTGTGGCCAGTGTCACATGGGGCCGGATCACTCCCAGATCGAGATCTATGAGGAGTCGAAGCACGGCGTTCTCTTCGTCGCGCAGCAAGCCCGCTTCGACCTGTCGGTGCCGCCGAAGGAGCTGACGACGGCGGCGATGCCCGTGCCCACCTGCTCCACCTGCCACATGAGCGGCCTCGAGGGGATGAAGATGACCCACGACACGACCGAGCGCCTCTCGTACTTCCTGTTCGCCCCGATCTCCGAGGAGCGCCCGAACGGCGCGCGAAACCGGCTCGAGATGCAGGAGGTCTGTCAGAAGTGCCACGCGTATCCGCACGTGGAGCGGGTGTACCGGGAGGCGGATCAGGTCCTGGTCGACACCAACGCCAAGGTCCAGGCGGGGGTCGACGTGGTGAACGCGCTCCGGGAGGACGGGCTGCTGACCCCGCAGCCCTTCGACGAGCCCATCGAATTCACCGAGTTCGACATGTGGCACTACTACGGCCGCACCGCGAAGCACGGGGCCTACATGGGCGGCGCCGACATGGTGCAGTGGCATGGGAACTACGAGCTGCTGCGGCACAACGTCCTCATCGACAGCGACGCCGCCGCGATCCGCGCCGCCCACGGGAAGCGATGAGCTTCCTCGAGAAGCTCTCCCCGACGAGGGTGACGCACGCCTTCGTGGTGGCGAACATCGCCTTCATCGGCGGTGACATCGTGATCGCCCACGGCGCGAACGCCTTCGCCGAGCCGATGGAGTGGGCGCCGGTCGTGTTCTCGGCGGTGGCGACGCCGCTCCTCGTCCCGAGCGCCCTGGGTTCGAAGAACCCGGCCTTCGCGACCGTCGACCTCGTGGTGGCGTGGCTGGCGATCCTGGTGGGCGCGGTCGGGATGGTCTTCCACCTGGAGAGCCGGTTCTTCGAGGCGCAGACCCTGCACAGCCTGGTGTACTCGGCGCCCTTCATCGCGCCGCTCTCCTACGTGGGCGTCGGGCTCCTGCTGGTGCTCGTGCGCAGCGAGGAGGCCGGGACACCGCGGTTCGGTCCGTGGGTGCTGCTCCTCGCCCTCGGCGGTTTCATCGGCAACTTCCTCCTCTCCCTCATCGACCACGCGCAGAACGGCTTCTTCCGGCTGACCGAGTGGATCCCCGTGGGGTCGGCGGCGTTCGCCATCGGCTTCCTCGTGGCGGCCCTGGGCTGGCCGGGCCGGGGGACGTACCGCGCGTGTGGCTGGATGATGGTCGTCCAGGTGCTCGTGGGCTTCGCGGGCTTCGGCCTCCACCTGGCGGCGAACTTCGCGCCGATGCCCGTGGAGGTGTCGATGGCCGATCGCTTCGTCTTCGGCGCGCCGGCGTTCGCGCCGCTGCTCTTCGTGAACCTCGCCTTCCTCGCAGGGATCGGCCTGTGGGCCGCGGCGTCCCCGGCACGGCTCCCGGCCCGGGAGGCGACAGCGGGAGCGTGAAGCCGACTCCGCGGCGACGGGGAGGGGCCGGCCGCAACCGAATGGGATAGCCTCGTGAGCAGCGCGCCGACCCGGCGAACGGAGGATCCACGAATGCGCTCGCTCGCTCTCGCTACCATCGGCTGCCTCGCCGCCGCGGGCTCTCTCCTCCTCCAAGGCTGCGCAGGCCTCGGTTGCAACGACATCGGCGCGTTCTCGGGCTTGGTGTTCCACCTCGACCTGCCCGAGGGCGTGCAGCCGACCTCCGCGACCGTCCGGCTCGTCGTCGAGGGAAGGACCTACGAGTACGCCTGCGGGAGCGGCGACTTCGCGCGAAGCAGCTCGTGCGGGCTCGGCAAGTCGAGCGTCTCCGTCGACATGAACGTCTCGTCGGAGCCCAGCCCGCTGGACCTGCGCCTCACCCTCGACGAGGGCGCGTTCGTCTTCGAGGGCACCGTCCGCCCGTCGTACGAGACGGACGAGCCGTGGGGCGAAGGTTGCGGCTTCAATACGGTCGGCACAGCGACGGTCGCGCCAGTGCCCGTCCCGTAGAAGGCCAGGAAGAAGGGGCGGCGGCGCCGCGCGACTGTCGATTAGTATGCAGTCGTGTCGCTCAACCCCCGCCCCACCTGCCTCCGCTGCCGCAGGCCGATCTCGTTCTGTTGGTGCCGCCTCCTCGAGCCCGTCGACACCCGCACGCGCCTCGTCTTCCTTCAGCACCATCGCGAGAGCCGCGTGCGCATCGGCACCGCGCGCATGGCGCACCTCGCCCTCCCGAACTCCGAGTTCCACGTCGGGATGGAGTTCTCGGTTCGGCCCGCGCCGCGGACGGCCGTGCTCTTCCCCGGCGAGGACGCGCTGCCGCCGGAGACCCTCCGCGAGGGTGAGCCCTGGACGCTGGTCGTGGTCGACGGGACGTGGCCGCAGGCCCGGAAGATCGTGCAGCGGGATCCGGTGCTCTCCTCCCTGCCGCGGATCGGGTTCCGGCCGGAGCGGCCGGGGAACTACCGCATCCGCCGCGAGCCCTCCGCGGAGTGCCTGGCGACGGTGGAGGCCATCGCGCAGGTCCTCGCCCACGTCGAGGGGTCGCCCGAGCGGTTCGACTCGATGATCCGGGCGTTCACGCACATGGTCGATCTGCAGATCGCTGCGGCGAACGACGATGGTTCGCAGGCCCGGCGTCGCAGGCGAACGGCACCGAAGCCGATCGATCGCGGCTTCCTCCGGCTCCGCGAGGCGGGCGATCGGCTGGTGCTCCTCCACGCCGAGGCGAACTCGCATCCGCGTACGGCGGGGATGCCCGGGAAGCCCGAGCTGGTGCACGTGGTGGCCCTGCGGCCGGCGACCGGGGAGGCGTTCGACGCGATCGTCGCCCCGCGGCGGCCGCTGGCGCCGTCGGTGCCCCACCACATCGAGCTGGATCCAGCGCTCATCCTCGGCGGGGTGAACCTCCACGACGCCCTCGAAGGGATGCGCGGCTTCCTGCGTGAAGGCGACGTGGTCGGCGCGTGGGGCGGCTATCCGCTCCAGCTCCTCGGGGCGGAAGGGGTCCCCTTGGTCGACCCCCTCGATCTGCGCGTCCTCCTCGCGAAGCGCCTCGGCCGCAAGCCCGGCGCCCTCGCCGGCAACCTGGGCCCGGTTCCGCCGCCGCCGCCTCCCGGCCGCGGCAGGGCGGGGAGGACGGTGGCGGAGCTGCAGGCCCTGGTGAAGGTCCTGCTCGATCCGGCGCCGGACGTGCAGGCGCAGGCCGCGATCTCCCAGGTGCAATAGGACGGCGCCCTCGAGCATTGAACCCGGGTGCGCGCCGGTGCGCTCTTTGTCCCGGCGCCAAGAGACCGGGTGAAGTCGAGTTGAGCGGCGGCGTGGAGGGAGATCGAACAGAGCGAACGAGAGGGTGGCTGAGCGCCACCTTCCGCTCGCTTCGGGGCTTCAACTACCGGATGTGGGCCATGGGCTCCCTCGTCTCGAACGTCGGGACGTGGATGCAGCGCACCGCCCAGGACTGGATCGTCCTCACCCGCCTCACCGATCAGAACGCCACCGCCGTCGGCATCGTCATGGCCCTGCAGTTCGGGCCGCAGATCGTCCTCCTCCCGCTCACCGGCGCCGCGGCCGACCGCTTCGACCGCAGGAAGCTCCTTTTCGCCACCCAGGTGGCGATGGGCGCGCTCGCGCTGGGCCTGGGCGTACTGACGATCACCGGGATCGTCCAGCTCTGGCACGTGTACGGGTTCGCGCTCCTGCTCGGCTGCGTCTCGGCCTTCGACGCGCCCGCCAGGCACACGTTCGTCTCCGATCTGGTGTCTGACGGCGACGTCTCCAACGCTGTGGCGCTGAACTCGACCACGTTCAACGCGGCGCGGATGATCGGGCCCGCGATCGCCGGCGTGCTCATCGCGTCGGTCGGCTCCGGCTGGGTCTTCCTGATCAACGCGGCGTCGTACGTGGCGGTGCTCGGATCCTTGAGCGCCCTCCGGGTGAAGGACTTCCACACGAGGACCTACTCGTCCGAGGAGGAGGTGGGGTTCGCCGACGGCCTCCGCTACGTCGCGAAGCGGCCCGACCTGAAGGCGATCCTGCTGATGCTCTTCCTCATCGGGACCTTCGGCCTCAACTTCCCCATCTTCATCTCCGCGATGGCCGTCTCGGTCTTCCACAAGGGGGCCGGCGAGTACGGGCTGCTGAGCTCGTTGATGGCGGTGGGATCGGTGGCAGGCGCGCTGCTGGCCGCCAGGCGGGAGAGGCCGCGGATGGCTTCGCTCCTCGCCGGCGCCGCGGTCTTCGCGTTCGGCGCGACCGTCGCCGGCATCCTGCCGCAATACGCCCTCTTCGGCCTGGCGCTCGTTCTGGTCGGCGTGGCGGCGCAGACCTTCACCACCACCGCGAACGGCCTGGTCCAGCTCACGACCGAGCCCCGGATGCGGGGACGGGTGATGGCGATCTATCTGGCGATCGCGCTCGGCGGCACGCCGATCGGCGCGCCGATCGTGGGGTGGGTGGCCGACCACTTCGGCCCGCGGTGGGCGATCGGCGTGGGCGCGGCGTCGGGCATCGCCGCCGCGATCGTCGGCGTGCTGTACCTCGTGAAGCACCGCGGCCTCCGCGTTCGGCCGCGGAGCGCACTCCGGTTGGCGCAGAGCACAGGGTCGTCGCGGTAGCCCGCCTCCCGCCGCGCGATCAGGCCTGCGCCGCGGGCGGCCGCGCGAGGGCGTGGCAGAGGGGACAGGAGGCCGCCCCGTGGGGCGTGTCCGCGCGATGCAGATCGAGGAGGGCCCGGGAGATCTCGGCGAGGTCGCGCCGCACCTCGCGCCGCGCCCCCTTCACCCTCGCGATCCGCATGTGATCGTACGCGGTGGTCTGATGCCGCATCCAGGCGATCACCGCCGCCTCGGCGCGGCGCTCGATCGGGATCCGCTCGGTGCGAGCGACGGTCCCCGATCCCACCGGCGTCGCGTGGGCGGTGACGGCGACGGCCATGTCGATCGCCTGCCGATGAAACGTCTTCGAGAAGCGGAGGAACCGCATCACCTCGTCGGCGAAGGCGTGGACGTAGGCCTCGTGCTTCCTCGCACGGCGCGCGGCGTCCTGCTCCCTCCTGCGGGCGAACGCGGGATCGGCCCGCTCCCCGGCGAGCACCTGGCGGGCGCCCTCGATGCTGGCCGCCGGGGCCCAGACCCCCTTCGAGAACTTCTTGCGGCCCCGCAGCTCGATCACCGTCCAGCTCGGCCCCGCGGCCTTCACCCTCCGCGTCAGCCCCGGATCGCCCGGGGGCAGGAGGGCCCATCCCGGCGGCGGACTGGCGATCGTGCCGTCCGGGAGGCGGACGCAGCGGGGATCGGCGGTGGGGGCGACGACGAGGGATCCGCTCATGGCCGCGCGTTGTAGCGCAGGGGCGGGCGCCGGTGGTGCGCAAACCCGGCGCTCTACCGCGCGGCGATCGGATCGACGCCCCCGAACCCGGACGAGAGCGCGAGCTTCGCCGCACGACCGAGCCGCTTGATGGCCGCTTCCCGGCGCAGCGCCGCGCCGCGATCCACGGCGGCCTCCCACCAGGCGAGGGAGACGGGGAGGCGCGCCCGGGTGTAGGCCGCGCCCTTGCCCGCCCCGTGCCGCGCCAGGCGCGCGGAGAGGTCGTTCGTCGCGCCGGTGTAGAGGCTGCCGTCCGCGCAGCGCAGCAGGTAGACGCACCAGGCGCCCCTCGGCGGCATGGCGGATGTGGGTGGGGAGTCTGCGTCCATCGGGCGCAATCCTATTCGCAATGGCGCGCATCCGGTCCCGCTCGTCGGTGGACAGCCTCACGCGTGCGGGCCTGGAATCGGCGAGGAGACCTCGGGCATGCTGGCGACCCACCTGCAGCGGAAGGCGCCCCCATGTCCGAACTGGTCCTGCTCGTCGGCAACAAGAACACGTCGTCCTGGTCGCTTCGGCCCTGGCTCGCTCTCGAGCGATCCGGGCTGCCCCATCGGACCGAGGTGATCCACTTCGGCTCGCCGGAGTGGGAGCGGGTGAAGAAGGTCTCCCCCACCGGGAAGGTGCCGGTGCTGATCGACGGCGAGCTCGCGGTGTGGGACTCCCTGGCGATCTGCGAGCACCTGGCGGAGCGCTCGCCCGTGCTGTGGCCGGACGATCGCGCGCAGCGGGCTCGGGCGCGATCGATCGCGGCGGAGATGCACAGCGGGTTCCCGAAGCTCCGCGGTCAGCTCGGCATGAACGTCTCCGCCCGCAAGGATCCCGGTCCGATCGGCCCGGAGCTCGCCGCCGAGATCGAGCGGGTGACGTCGATCTGGTCGTCCTGCCGGGAGCGCTCCGGCGGCCCGTTCCTCTTCGGCCCGTTCTCGATCGCGGACGCCTTCTACGCGCCGGTCGTCACCCGCTTCGTGACCTACGGGATCCCCGTCTCCGGGGAAGCGCAGGCCTACATGGAGACGGTGCTCGGCATGCCCGAGATGCAGGCCTGGGCAGCGGACGCCCGCCGCGAGATCGAGGGCGGGATCCGGTAGGCCGCCTTGAGGCCCCGCGCGCCCACGGTTACAACGGACACTTTGGCGAGGAGGACGTGGCGGTGCGGCGTGAAGAGCTGGAGGCCTACGAGGCGTTGGAGGGTGCGGCGGGCGCGCCCGTGTTCCTGACCTGCGAGCACGCGTCCGAGCGCCTCCCCGATGGATGGGCGTGGCATCCGCAGGACGCGCGGCTGGCGGGGACGCACTGGGCCTTCGATCTCGGCGCGCGGGATCTCGTGCTGGACCTCGCCGCTTCGATGGAGGCGCCCGCGGTCCTCTCGCGCTTCTCGCGCCTCCTCGTCGATCCGAACCGCCCGGAGGACTCGGAGACCCTGTTCCGCGCGGAGGCGGAGGGCGCCCCGGTGGAGCTGAACCGCGACCTCTCCGGCGAGGAGCGCGCGCGGCGGATCGAGCGCTTCTACCGGCCGTACCACGACGCGATCGATCGGAGGCTCACGGAGCACGCGGCGACGGTGCTCTTCTCCATCCACACCTTCACGCCGGTGTACGAGGGAGCGGTGCGGCCGATGGAGGTGGGCGTCCTCTTCGACACCCAGGACGAGCTGGCCGAGGGGGCCGCCGCCGCGATCCGGGCCGCGGGCTTCGTGACCGCTCTCAACGAGCCCTACTCCGGCAAGGCCGGTCTCATCCACGCCGCCGAGCGTCACGCCCAGCGGCACGGACGCAAGGCGCTGGAGCTCGAGGTCCGCCAGGACCTCGCCGTGCGCCCCGAGGTGCGGACGCGCCTCGCGGCCGCCCTCGCCCGCTTCTTCGGCGCCTGAAGGGCCTCCGGGGTCAGGTCTCCGGACTTTCCGGTCCCCGTCCGATGATTTCCGGAGGGCGCCGCCGTCCCTCTCCTGCGAAAGTACGACAGGCCCTGCAGGGCCGAAGGAGAATCGGATGAGCGCGAACCCCAAGGCCATCGTGCCGTGCCTCTGGATGGACGATCAGGCGGAGAGTGCAGCGGCCTTCTACACGAAGACCTTCCCGAACGGCCGCATCGAGGCCACGTCCCACTACCCCGCGTCCGGCGAGAACCCCTCTGGCAAAGCGCCGGGCAGCGTCCTCACCGTGGAGTTCGAGATCGCCGGCCAGCGCTTCACCGCTCTGAACGGCGGCCCGATCTTTCGGATGAACCCGAGCGTCTCCTTCTTCGTCCACGTGGACACGGCGAAGGAGGCGGACGTGCTCTACGCGGCGCTCGCCGAGGGCGGCGAGCCGCTGATGCCCATCGGCTCCTACCCGTGGAGCGAGCGGTACGGCTGGGTGCAGGATCGGTTCGGCACCTCGTGGCAGGTGATGGCGGGCCGCCGCCCGCCAGGCGGCGAGACCATCGTGCCGTGCCTGATGTACACCGGCGCCCAGAAGGGCCGGGCACAGGAGGCGATGGAGCTCTACACGAGCGTCTTCCCGGGCGGTCGCATCGACGAGGTGGATCGCTACGGGGAAGGGGAGGGCCCGACCGATTGGGTGAAGCACGGGCGCTTCGTGGTCGCGGGGCAGACCCTCGTCGCCATGGACAGCCCCATGGAGCACGCGTTCAACTTCGACGAGGGCCTCTCGCTGCAGGTGATGTGCAGGGACCAGGCGGACGTCGATCACTTCTGGGAGGCGCTGTCGGAGGGCGGCACGAAGGGGCCCTGTGGCTGGTTCAAGGATCGCTTCGGTCTCTCGTGGCAGGTGGTCCCCATGGCGATCGCCGAGTGGATGTCTAGCGGCGACGTCGCCGCCCGGGATCGGACCTTCGCGGCGATGATGGGCATGACCAAGCCGGACGTCGCGGCGTTGGATGCCGCGTTCCGAGGCGGCTGATCGGTCGGCTTCGAAGCGGTCCTCCCGGGAGCCGTGTTAGAACGCGGACGGTCGGGAGGATCGCTCGATGGCGTTCTGGTTCGTTGGCGGCGGCGCGCTCGCGGGGCTCCTCGCCGCCCTCGCGGTGGACGACGATCTCGCGGCGCTCGCCCTCGGCGCCGCGATCGGCTGGATCCTGTGGCGCCAGCGGCAGCTCGGCAGGCGGCTGGCCACGTTCGAGGCCGGGCTCGCCCGCTCGGCGCAGGGGATCCCCGCGGTAGAAGCCGCGGCGGAGGAGGTCGAGGCCGCCGGGGTGGAAGGCCCCGGCCCACACCCCGTCGACGCGCCCCACGACGGCGACATCGAGCCGGAGCCCGCCCCGGCCTTGGACGAGCCGGTCCCCGCGCGCCTCCTCGCGCCTCCCGCTCCCGACCTCTTCGACAGGGTGAAGGTCTGGTTCACGGAGGGAAACGTCCCCGTGAAGGTGGGCGTGCTCGTGCTCCTCGCCGGCGTCGCGGCACTCTTGCGGTACGCGTCGAGCGAGGGCTGGCTGCGCCTGCCGATCGAGCTGCGCCTTTCGGGGATCGCCCTCGCCGCGGTGGCGGGGCTGGCCTTCGGCTTCCGCGAGCGCTCCCGAAGGCGCTCGTTCGGCCTCGCGCTGCAGGGTGGCGCGATCGGCGTCCTCACCTTGACGGTCTTCGCCTCGTTCCGGCTCTACGATCTGCTGCCCGCCGGCGGGGCGTTCGCGCTCCTGGTCGCCCTCGTCGTGGCGGCGGGGTTCCTGGCGGTGCTGCAAGACGCGGTCTCGCTGGCGGTGCTCGGCCTGCTCGCCGGCTTCGCCGCGCCCATCCTCGTCTCCACGGGCGCCGGCAACCACGTGGCCCTCTTCGGCTGGTACGCGATCCTCGACCTGGCCGTGGTGGCGGTGGCCTGGTTCCGCACCTGGCGGATCCTCAACCTGCTCGGCTTCGTCTTCACCTTCGCCATCGCCGCGGCGTGGGGCGTGCTCCGCTACGATCCCTCGCTCTTCGCCACCACCGAGCCGTTCCTCGCGATCTTCTTCCTCGTGTACCTGGCGATCCCGATCCTCGGGAGCCGCGATGGCCGGTCTTGGGTCGAGGGATCGATCGTCTTCGGCAACCCCCTCGTCACCCTCGCGATGCAGGCGGCGCTCCTGCGCGGGGACTCTTTCGCGCTCGCGTTCTCCGCTCTCGGCATGGCGGCGATCTACGTCGCCCTCGCGCTCTACCTGGCGAAGCGCGGCGGGGCGCGCCTCCTCGTCGAGTCGTTCGCGGTGTTGGCGGTCGGCTTCGCCACCCTCGCCGTCCCCCTCGCGCTGGGCGCGCAGGCGACCGCCGGGATCTTCGCCCTCGAGGGCGCCGCGCTGGTGTGGATCGGGACCCGGCAGGAGCGCCGCGGGGCCTTTCGGCTCGCTCTCCCAGGCGGCTTGCTGCTCCAGGTCCTGGGGGCGATCGCGTTCATCGCTTCGCTCGGGGGCAGCCGCGGTGCGCTCCCCTTGCTGAACGGCGCCTTCCTCGGCGGACTCTGGCTCGTGGTAGGCGGACTCGGCAGCGCGTGGGCGACGTGGCGCGCAGGATCCCGCCGCCTCGCAGCGGCCCTCCTCCTCTGGGCGATCGGGTGGTGGGCGATCGACGGGCTGCGAGAGATCGACGCGTTCGTGGGCTGGGAGGATCGTCCCCACGCGGTCCTCGCGTTCGCGGCGCTGAGCGCCTGGCTCCTGGCCGAGCTCCACCGCACCACCCGCGAGGCGCTCGTCGCCTGGATCTCGGGGGCGGCCTTCCTCGCCGCGATCCTCGTCGCGTACGGCCAAGGCCTCGCCGCCTCCACGCCGGCGGATCCTTCGATGCTCGGCTCGTGGGTGGTCCTCGTCGCGTGCGGGCTGCGGGCGCTTCCGGCCCTGCGCGAGGCCGGCCGCGCGGCGCTCGCGACGGCCCACGTCGCGTGGCTCTGGTCGACGATCGTCGTCGCCTCGTTCCTGCTCCGGAGGATCGCCGAAAAAGCGGAGCTGGCGTCGGGTTGGGAGGCGCTGGCCTTCTTCTTCCCCGCTGTCGCGACGTCCCTGATCGCGACGTGGCGGCCGGGCCTCCTGGCGGCCCCGCTCCGCGAGCGCTTCCACACCTACCGGCGAGCCCTCACGGGGAGCCTGGCTGCGGCGATCGTCCTCCTGCTCCTCGTGACCCTGGGGCACGACGGCGACGCGGCGCCGCTCGCGTACCTCCCCTTGGTGAACCCCCTCGATCTGGCGTGGCTGGCGTGCGTGGTCTCGATCGGCGCGTGGCTCGCCCATGACGCCCCCGCTCCCCTCGCCTCGAGGCGGACGCTCGCGCTGGGCGCGATCGCCCTCGTCCTCCTCACGGCGTCGACGCTGCGGGCGGTCCACCACCTGGCAGACCTCCGGTGGGAGCCGTCGGTCGTCGCCTCCACGGAGGCGCAGGCCGCGCTCACCGTGGTGTGGAGCGTGCTCGGCGTCGGCGGATGGATCGCGGGGTCGCGGCTGCGGAGCCGCTCGCTGTGGCTCGCCGGCGCGCTCCTCATGGCGGTGGTCCTCGGCAAGCTCGCGATCGTGGATCGCCAGCACCTCGGCAACCTCGCCGGCATCGTCTCCTTCCTCGCTTTCGGCGTGCTCTGCACCGTGGTCGGCTACTTCGCGCCGGCGCCGCCGCGCCCGGATCCGACCCCATGATCAGACGTCTCCCCCTCGCGCTCCTCTTCGCTCTCGCCGTCCCGGCGTCCGCCGGCGAGCTCTCCGACTACGGCTATGGCTGGCCGCTCCTGATGGAAGGCGAGAGCCGCGTGTGGCGCGTCGAGCTGACGCCGGACGTGTACGCGGTGATCCAGGACGAAGACCTGCGTGACGTGGAGGTCTTCGACGCGACGGGGGCGCCGGTCGCGACGGGGCCGTACCTGCTGCCGGCGGAGCCGCCTCCACCCGTGCGCGTGGAGTTGCCGGTCTTCCCCATCCGCCGCAGTGCGGAAGGGGGGGCCATCGACCTGCGGGTGCAGGTGGCGCGTGGCGACTATCGCTCGATCCACAGCGTCCAGGCGCAGATCGGCGCCGAACCCACCGCAGTGGAGGACTTCATCCTGGACACGAGCCGGGTCGAGACCTCCGTGGAGAAGCTCTTCCTGAGGCTCGATCCGAGGATCCTCGCCTTTCAGGCGACCTTCGCCGTGGACGCGAGCGACGATCTGGATCGGTGGTGGACGGTCGTCCCTTCGGCGACCTTGCTCTTTCGGCATAGCGGCACCGGTCTCATTCGCCTCCACATCGATCTTCCTCCCACCCGAGCGGCGTATCTGCGCCTCCGTTCCCTCGCCGGGAGCGTCCCGAGCGATTTCACCGTGGAGGCGCAGGTGGCCCACCCGAAGGATCGACCGGTCCGCCAGTGGGCCCACGCCCGCCTCGAGTCGGAGACGATCGAGGAGAACGAGTCCGGCGAGAAGCGCGCCGTCTACACGTACGCCACCGACGCGGCGCTGCCGGTCGGCGCGGTCCGGGTCGTGACGACGGAGGCCGGCACGGTGGCGCACGTCGTCGCCAGAAGCGAAGGGATCGGCGGGCGCTGGGACTTTCGGACCGAGTTCATCCTCGTCGGTCTGGAGTTCGAAGACGAGGAGTCGAGACGTCGGGGGGCCGAGGCGTCGCCTGCCCCGCGTTCCCGCCGGTGGCGGATCGAAGTGACGCCGCCGCTGCGCGAGGCGCCCACGCTTCGGCTGGCGATCGCGGCCGACGTCTTCGCGTTCCTGCCGCAGGGCGAGGCGCCCTTCGTGCTGGCGGCAGGGAGCCACGTCGCAAAGCGCACCGACGCCCCGGTCGGAGCCGCGATCGAAGACCTGCGCTCGCGCCGGGGGCGATCGTGGCGGCCGGCCTTCGCCTTCCTGGGCGACCGGCGGACGCTCGCAGGGCAGCGGGCCTTGTCGCCTCCCGCCGCGCCATTCCCATGGAAGAACGCGGTGCTCTGGAGCGTGCTCGTGGCGGGGGCCGGGCTGGCCGGGCTGCTCGCGATCCGTTTGATCCGGGAGGGAGGTCGGTCCTCGACGTAAGCAGCACATGCAGTGAAGCGCGCGGCTGCTTCTTCGTGCCGAGATACGATAGGCGCGTCGCCATTGCGGTCACGGCGGCCCGTGGGGATCTTCCCGCCATGAGAACGGGACTCGTCGTCGCGGGGGTGGTCGGCGGCCTCATCCTCGGCCGCTCCAGAGAGCGCTTTCGCTGGGATGGCAAGGTCGCGTTGATCGTCGGCGGATCGCGGGGGCTCGGGCTCCTGCTCGCCCGCCGGTTCGGGCGCAGGGGCGCGAAGGTGGTGCTCGCCGCGCGCAGCGAGCCGGAGCTGCTGGCGGCGCAGGCGGAGCTGCGCTGCCAGGGCATCGATGCGGAGATCGCGGTGGCGGACGTGGCAAACGAGGCGCAGGCCAGCCGGATGGTGGAGCTGACGGTCGCCCGCTTCGGCAGGCTCGACGTCCTCGTGAACGCGGCGAGCATCATTCAGGTCGCGCCGCTGGACGCGCTCTCCCTGGGTGACCTGCGGGCCGCGATGGACGTTAACTTCTGGGGCACGGTGCACGCGTGCTGGGCGGCTCTACCGCACCTGGAGCGCGGCGCCCGGATCGTCAACGTCACCTCGATCGGCGGGGAGATCGCGGTGCCGCACCTCCTGCCCTACGCCTCCAGCAAGTTCGCGGCGACTGGCTTCTCCGAGGGACTCCAGGCCGAGTCGGCGCGTCGCGGGATCCGCGTGGTGACGGTGTGCCCGTGGCTGATGCGCACCGGGTCGGCGCCCCACGCCCTGGTGAAGGGGCGCCGGAAGGCCGAGGCGGCCCTCTTCCACCTCGCGGCGTCCCTGCCGCTCGTCACGCTGGACGCGGGCCGCGCCGCCGATCGGATCGTGCGCGCCACCGAGAGGGGCGAGCGCTTCGTCACGGTGGGCGGCCTCGGCAAGATCCTGCGGATCGCCCACGCCCTCGCTCCCGGAGCTGCGGGCGTCGCGCTGGGGTGGACCGCCAGGCTCCTCCCCGGGGCAAAGAAGGGGGCGGCGTCGCAGCCGGCGAGCGAAGCGCGCGAGCATCCGTCGGTCTGGACACGGTCGCCGCTCACGACCCTCGGCAGGCAGGCCGGCGCGCGGAACAACGAGGTGGGCGTCATCGCGCCGAGCCTGTGAATCAATCGCTCCGCGCGAGGCGGAGGCGATTGATTCACGCGCGCTGCGCGCGCAGGGCTCTTCTTTGCGTTCGCTCGCCTTCGGCTCGCAGAGTTCGTGAATCAATTCACGAACTCTCACAGGGCGAGTGAAAGCGGCAGAGGTCCTTTCGGGCGATCAGAGCTTCCGGTGGGCGAGGCTCGGCAGCTCGCGGCGCACGCGCTCCAGCACGCTCGGTGACAACTCGGCCACGCAAAAGCCCGGCCCGTCGGAGCAGCGGGCGACCACCGTGCCCCAAGGATCGACGATCATGGCGTTCCCGTAGGTCACCCGCCCGCCGCCGTGCCTGCCGCCTTGCGCCGGCGCGATCACCCAGCAGGTGTTCTCGATCGCCCGCGCCCGCAGCAGCACCTCCCAGTGATCCTTGCCGGTGTGCAGGGTGAACGCCGAGGGTACCGCGAGGATCTCGGCGCCGCCGGCGGAGAGCGCCCGGTAGAGCTCCGGAAAGCGCAGGTCGTAGCAGATCGACATCCCGATCGACCCGAGCGGCGTCCGCGCGATCACCACCTCAGTGCCCGCGTCGACGACGCCGCTCTCGTGGTAGCGGACGCCGTCGGGGAGCTCGACGTCGAAGAGGTGGAGCTTGCGATAGACGGCGGCTGCCTCGCCGTCGGGGCGGTAGAGGACGCTGGTGTTGTGGATGCGGCCGGGGAGGGCGCGCTCGGCGATCGTCCCGGCGAGGAGCCAGCACCCCCGCTCCCGCGCCTTCGAGGAGAAGGCCCGGAAGGTGGGGCCGTCCAGGGCTTCCGCGCCGGCGACCTTCTGGGCATCGGCGCCGATGAAGTCCACGTTCTCCGGCAAGGCGACGAGGCGCGCGCCGCGTTCGCAGGCGGCGTCGACCAGCGCGAGGGCGTCACGGAGGTTGGCCTCCCGATCGTCCTTCGTCTCCAGCTGCACCGCGGCGGCGAGGAATCGCTCCATGTCCCGAACGCTACCCGACCGCGCCATGCTCCGTCACGCGGCGAGCGGAAGATCGAACGAGAACGTGGCGCCACGGCCGGGCTCGCTCTCGACCCAGATGCGGCCACCGTGCGCCTCGACGATCCCCTTGGAGATGACGAGGCCGAGGCCGGTGCCGCGCTGGCCGTTCCGCTCGCGGGTCCAGTAGGGCTCGAAGACGGAGCGCAGCTCGTCCGCCGGGATCCCCGGGCCGTCGTCCGCGACCTCGAAGCGCACGCGATCACCGGCGCGCTTCGCGCGGACGACGACGAGACCGCCGGGCCGCGAGAACTTCAGCGCGTTGCCGAGGAGGTTCGAGAACACCTGGAGCAGCCGCTCGTGATCGACGCGGATCGAGGCGCCTTCGGACGCATCATCCTCCTCGATGCGGATCCCCTTCTCGAGGGCGTGCGGCTCCTGCAGCAGCACGGCTTCGCGCACGAGCGAGGACGCGTCGTCCGCCTCGAGCACGACCTTGAGCCGCCCCGCCTCGATGCTCGCCACGTCGACCAGATCACCGATCAGGTGGTCCATGCGCGTCGCCGAACGCCGAATCGTCTCGGCGTGGCGGACGATGCGGCGCTCGTCGAGGTCGTGGGCGCGGCGCAAGATCAGCTCCGCGCCCATGCGCGCGGCGCCCAGCGGGTTGCGCAGATCGTGCGAGACGATCGCGAGGAACCGGTCGCGGAGCAGCACGGCGCGCTCCGCCCTCTTGCGCGCCTCCTGCTCCCGCTCGAGGAGCTCGGCGCGCTCCCGATCGAAGGTCTTCCGCTCGGTGACGTCGGTGGCGATCGCGACCGCCAGCTCGATCTTCCCTTTCGTCTCCACCGGCGCGGTGGAGTAGCGGATGATCCGCTCCCGGCCGTCCGGTCGACGGATCACCACCTCCCGCACGGACCCGTGCCCGCGGAACGCGTCACCGAACGCGCTCTCGGCCAGGGGTTCTCCGGTTGCGAGGTCCCGCGCCTGGAGCCGCTTCACCCTCTCGGTGTGGAGCTCGTGCAGCTGCTCCTCCGACTCCAGGCCGAGCAGCTCCATCCCGCTGCGGTTCGTCCGCTCGAGGCGGCTCGGGCTGGCGATGAAGACGGCGTCCGGGATGCTCTCGATCACCGCCGACAGCTCGGCGGCGCGCCGGTCCGCCTCCTGCCGGAGCATCCGCTGGTAGATCGCGGCGGTCGCCCGGGTGGCGAGCGCGTCCAGGATGCGGACGTCGGACTCGCTGAACCTGGAGGCGGACAGCGATCCGATGTGCGCCACGCCGATCACCTCGTCGGTCGCGACGAGCGGCACCCCGTAGAGCGCCCGGACGTGCATGGCGCGAAGCTGCGGGCTGCGCAGGAGCCGCCCCTCCGACGGGGACTCGAGCAGGATTGGCTTCCTGGTCGCCGCGATCGTCCCGGAGAAGCCCGACCCGACCGGAACGGTGAAGCCGATCTCCATCTCGCGACCGAGCCCCTCGGCGGCGTGGACCCGGAGGACGTCGCCCTCGCGGAGGAGGATGGAGACCGTGTCGACGGAGGGGAGCGACTCGAGCAGCGCGTGCTCGAGGTGACGCAGGAGTTCGTCGAGGTCTCGGCTCTCCAGGCTCGCCATCGCGATCCGATCGAGGGCACGCGCAGCGCGCTCCCGTGCGCCGGTGAAGTATGCGATCGCCATCTCGATCGCCCCGTCGATCGTCCGGTGGAACGCCCGGACCTCGCCGGTCGGCGGCGCCTGGGCGTGCGTGGCCGACCAGGCCCCGAGCACGACGTCGCGCAGGAGGGCGTACTCCGAGGCGGCCTGCGCGAGGCTGTAACCATGCTCGAGCCGCTGCAACGCGTGCGCCTCGATCAGGTGATGGGCATGTGCCTCGTGGGCGCCCCGGCCGCCGATCAGGTTCTCGGCCAAGGTCCGGAGGATCTCGGGGGCAGAGTCGCGGAGGATGGGCTCGGACAGGTTCCGGGCGGTGGGGAGTCGCCTCGCCTGCTTCTCCCAGGCGGCGAGGATCTCCTCCAAATGGTCGGCGAGGAAACGGCCGAGGGTCTCTCGCGCCTCCGAGACCTCGCCCCCTACCTCAGGTCCGCCGATCTCCATCGAAGGAAAGGTAGTTCGCGCCTCGCCAGGGGAGAGTCGGCCGCCCGGCGGTCAGTGCGCGATCTCCTGGTCCTCGGTCGTGGAGGTGAGCCCCGCCTCGGGGTGGGATCTGCCGGCGCCGGTGAAGCGGGCCTGCGGCCTTCGCCGCCGGGGCACGCCCTCGCCGATCTCCCGCCGGGAAGCGACCCAGAGGCGGGACCACGAGTTGGCGAGGGCGACGGCGAAGGTGAGGTCGGCCAGCTCCTTCTCGGAGAACCACTCGCGCGCCCGCTGGTAGACCTCGTCGGGGACCCGGGACTGGCCCACCTGGGTCACGGCCTCGGCCCACCACAATGCCGCCTTCTCCCGTTCGGAGAAGAGCTCCGTGTCGCGCCACGCCTGGAGCGCCATGAGCCGCTGCGGGCGCTCGCCGCGGTCCCCCAGCGTACGCGCGTGGAAGTCGATGCAGTAGCCGCAGCCGTCGAGCTGGGAGGCGCGGAGCCTGACCAGCTCGACCAGGTAGGGATCCAGGCCGCAACGCTCGAGGTATCCTTCCATCTCGCCGAGCAGGCGGAGGGCCTCCGGTGCGACGCCGGCGTAGTCGATCCTCATGCCGGCAGGCTGGGGAGCGCCGCCCCTCGGAGCAACCGGCGCCGCCCCAAATCGGCTGCCGTCCGCAAGTCCCATGTGGAGGCGGTGGGCGCCGGCGCATTAGAGTGGAAAGAGCCCCCGATCACCTGGAGTCTCGACAATGAGAGTGACGCTGTTGGCGGCGACGTTGGTCTGCGGAGTCGTCTTCGCGATCGGTTGTGGCGATGACGTTCCCGTGTGCGGTGAACACTGCGACGAGTCCTCGGGCGGATCCGGGGGTGGAGGGCAGGGAGGAGATGGCGGCACCGGCGGAACGGCCGGCGCCGGCGGAGACGGTGGAAGCGGAGGTGTGGGTGGCACCGGAGGCACCGGCGAGACGCCAGACACGAGCTGGACGGAGGTGGAACCGGGGATGTGCGATCCGGACCAGGCCAGCAAGGCAATCAACACGGGGCTGTGGCAGGAGGCCTACTCCAGAGGGGCGTTCCCCAGGCTCGAGGCCGGCTCTTCCTCCGGTGCGACCATCGTATCCTACGAAGACGGCGGCACGACCATCAACGTGAAGACCGACGCCGACAGTCACGTGACGATCCGATGGGCCGGCGTCCTGGGCGACTTCGACTTCAAGACCGGATCGAAGGTGACCCTCGAGCAGACCCGGGATTGGACGATCCTCCGAAACAAGGATCTGCTCGCAGCGATGTTCGTCCGGAACGGCGCGGTTCCAGGCGAGGTCCTCGAGCCGGTTCCCTTCGGAGGCCCAGCGCTGCGGTTCGCGATGCAGTGCACGCTCTCCAAGGACAACCCCGATTGCATCGGGAACGCGGTCGAGCTCAGGTCCGGGAGCGGAGACGATCTGCAGGTCTACGAGACGTCCGATCGCTTCGTGATCGGCGACAACTGGCGGGTGCACAACCGCAGCGTGCTTCAGAGCGCCACGTGCCCGGACAAGACCCCATTTCGCTCGATGATCGTGGTGGAGGGGCGGCCGAACGCGACGCGGTGAGGCTCGCTCAGGTGTAGTCGGTGAGGTGCCGGCGCGCCCCGCCGCGGGGCGCGTCGCGCTTGCCTTGGCAGTCGATGCACCGCTCCACGTAGGGCATGGCGGCGAGCCTGCCCGGGGCGATCTCCTCCTCGCACTCGGCGCAGAGGCCGAACTCGTCCGGCGACTCGCTGATGCGGGCGAGGGCCGCGTCGATTCGGGCGAGCTCGCCCGCCCGGCTCGCGTTCCGCTTCGAGGCGATCACCTGGAGCATCTCGGCGAGCGGCTGCTCGTCCTCGTCGCCTCCGACCTCGACGGGATCGCGGCGGACGGGCTCGACCGGGACCGCGCCCGCGCGGAGGATCTCGTCGCGCAGGGAGACCAGGGCGGCTCGGTGTCGGGCGAGGGTTCGTGCGTTCATCGTATCGCCATTCTAACGGGCGCGCTGCGGTCGCTCCACGGTCGGGAGCCCGATCGCGACCGCGCCGAGCAGGGGCAGCCACGCGCAGAGGCGGTAGACGTACTCGATCCCGTGGCTGTCTGCCAGGCCGCCCAGGACCGCGGCGCCGATCCCGCCCATGCCGAAGGCGAAGCCGAAGAACATCCCGGAGATCATCCCCACGTGGCCGGGGATCAGCTCCTGGGCGTAGACCAGGATCGCGGAGAAGGCCGAGGAGAGGATCAGGCCGATCACCACCGTGAGCACGCCCGTCCACGCGAGACCCACGTGGGGGAGCGCGAGGGTGAACGGGGCCACGCCGAGGATGGAGACCCAGATCACGTACTTGCGTCCGACCCGATCCCCGATCGGTCCGCCGAGGAAGGTGCCCGCGGCCACCGCGGCGAGGAAGATAAAGAGGTGGGCCTGGGCGCTCTTCACGGAGAGGCCGAACCTCTCCATGAGATAGAAGGTGTAGTAGCTGCTCAGGGACGCCATGTAGAAGTACTTGGAGAAGAGCAGCACGCCCAGGATCGCGAGGGCGCCGATCACCTTGCGGCGATCGAGACCCTCCTCCCGGAGCCCAGCCGGGGCGGCGACTCCCATCCGGCGGTGGTGGGCGCCGTACCAGCGGCTCACCCGCAGCAGCACGACGATCGCCAGGAGCGACGCGAAGGAGAACCACGCCACGCTGCCGCGGCCGTGGGGCACCACGATCCACGCGGCGAGAAGGGGGCCGATCGCCGATCCGGTGTTGCCGCCGACCTGGAAGATGGACTGGGCCAGGCCGTGCCTCCCTCCCGACGCCATCCGCGCCACCCGCGAGGACTCGGGGTGGAACACCGAGGAGCCCACGCCGACGAGCCCCGCCGCCATGAGCAGCACTGGGAAGGACGGCGCCACGGACAGCAACAGGAGGCCGCACATGCTGAAGCACATGCCGATCGGCAGCGAGTACGGCATGGGCTTGCGGTCGGTGATCGTGCCCACCACCGGCTGCAGGAGCGAAGCAGTGAGCTGGTAGGTGAGGGTGATGAAGCCGACCTGGACGAAGTCCAGATCGAAGCCGCTCTTGAGCAGCGGGTAGATGGCGAGGATCAGCGACTGCAGCGTGTCGTTCAGCAGGTGCGAGAAGCTGATCGCCCCCAGGACGGGGAAGGACGTCCGACCCAGCGGGAACGCTTCTTCCGGGGAGGGGGAGGGATGAGAGTTCACGCTGCCCACACGCATCTGGGGAACCGTTCGGCCACGTGGAGCGGGGCCGCGCCGCGCCTTCTACGACAATCCGTCTCGTGTCGCCGGAATGGAACGGGCGCGAGGCCGCCCGTCCTCTACGCGGCAGGTCTCCTGCGCGGGAGGACCACCTCCAGGATCGAGGCGAGGATGACGACCACCGCACAGCCGATCACGTTGAACCAGAGGAAGCCCAGGTCGGAGCCGAAGTAGAGCGCGGCGACGATGGTCTGGGCGACCAGGGCGGCGATCAGCACCGGCGTGGCGCTCACCCGCTTCAGGAAGAAGCCCACCACGAACAGGCCGAGGACGGTGCCGTAGAAGATCGATCCGAGGATGTTCACCGCCTCGATCAGGTTGTCCACGAGGGAGGCGAAGGTGGCGAAGCCGATGGCCAGCAGCCCCCACACCACGGTGAAGAGCTTCGACACGAGCAGCCGCCGCTCGGGGCGGGGGGTGCCGCCGAGAGCCCGCTCCCAGAGATCGATGGTGCTCGTCTGACCCAGGGCGGCGAGCTCGCTGGCGGTCGAGCTCATGGCCGCGCAGAGGATCACGGCGATGAGGAGGCCGACCAGCCCGGACGGCAGGTAGCGCAGCACGAAGCCGAGGAAGACGTAGTCGGCGTCCTTCGTCTCCGTCCCCGGGACCGCCTTGGCCACCAGCGTCTTGGCCTCCCCGCGGATCTCCTTCACCGCCGCCGCCGCCTCCCGCAGCTTCGCCCGCGCCCCCGCCTCGAGGGTCGCGTCGCCGCGCCCGGCCACGTAGGCGCTTGCCGCGTCCCGCTGGGCGGCGAAGGCGGACTCGTACCGCGCCTCGATGTCCTGCAGCGCGACGCCGTGCTCCGTGGCCCGGGCCCGCTCGAGCGCCGCCTGGTTGAAGAAGACGGGCGGCTGCGTGAACAGGTAGAACACGAAGACCAGGATGCCGATGAAGAGGATGAAGAACTGCATCGGCACCTTGAACATGCCGTTGAAGATCAGGCCGAGGCGGCTCTCGGTCACCGAGCGCCCCGACAGGTAGCGCTGCACTTGAGACTGATCGGTGCCGAAGTAGGAGAGCGCGAGGAAGAAGCCGCCCGTGATCCCCGACCAGAAGTTGTAGCGGCTGCCCGGATCCAGGTCGAAGCTGATCACGTTCATGCGATCGAGGGCTCCGGCGAGGCTCACCGCCGAGGGGAGCGAGACGTCGCCGGGCAGGCGCCAGATCACCACGGCGGCGGCGATCGCCATGCCGCCCATCATCACGATCATCTGCTGCTTCTGGGTCTGGCTCACCGCCTTGGTGCCGCCGGAGACGGTGTAGCCGATCACCACCAGGCCGATCGCCACGATCACCCAGTCGAGGCGCCAGCCCAGGATGGAGGCGAGGATGATCGACGGCGCGTAGATGGTGATGCCGGCGGCCAATCCCCGCTGCACCAGGAACAGCAGCGCGCCCAGGTAGCGCACCCGGTGGTCGAACCGGTGCTCGAGGTACTCGTAGGCGGTGTAGACCTTCAGCCGGTAGTAGATCGGGACGAAGACCGCGCTGATCACCACCATCGCCAGCGGCAGCCCGAAGTAGAACTGCACGAAGCGCATCCCGTCCTCGAACGCCTGGCCTGGCGTGGAGAGGAAGGTGATGGCGCTGGCCTGGGTGGCCATGATGCTGAGGCCGATGGTGGGCCATCGCAGGGTGCCGTCGCGCAGATAGCTCTCGGCGTCTCCGCCGCGCGCCTTCCAGGCGCCGTAGATGGCGATGAAACCGATGGTGAAGACGAGGACGGACCAGTCGAGGAGGGTCACGAGGCCCACCTGGTGAGCGCGTAGAAGAGGATCGCGGTGAAGGCGAGCTCGCCGATCACCAGCGCGTAGACGTTTCGCCAGGAGCCGAGGAAGGGGGGAGACTCCTCCACCGCGCCGCGGGCTGGCTCGGCGGGCGGCGGCTCTGGCGCGGCGGTCGGGATCGCGAGGCTTTCGTCGCTCAAGGCTTGGACACCAGGTTGGAGAAGAGCCGATAGGCGCCGGGGACGCCGGCGCGGAGCTGCCGGAAGAAGGCGAGGCCGGTGTAGACGTAACGGCCCTTCCCTACGGTGGCCACCAACGTGCTTCCCTCCTGCGGATCCTCGCCGGGATCCTGCGCGCGGAACAGCGGCCGGTAGCGGGGATCCCACTTGGAAGCGAAGTAGAGCCCCCGCTCCTGGACCCAGCCCTCGAAATCGGCGGGGGTGAGGAGGTTGGGCGCGAGCAGCAGCGGATCCTTCGCATCCACCGGGATCATCTCCGCCGTCTCGTCGGTGACCCGGCCCGGGCCGATCTCCAGGGGGAAGGGCCCCACCGGCACTTCGAGGGGCGCCCAGCGGCTCACCGTGACGTACTGGACCACGACCACGCCGCCGCGCTCCGCGTACGCCATCAGCCTGTCGTGGTTCGCCACCACCGCCGGCCGGGTGTTGTACGCGCGGATCCCCACGACGATCGCGGCGAAGCGATCGAGATCCCCGGTGCGCAGCAGCTCGTCGTCGATGGTCTCCACCTCGGCGCCGACGTGGACGAGGTCCTCCGCGATCGAGTCGCCCGATCCCTGCAGGTAGCCGATCTTTCCCCTGGGCAGCTCGAGGCGCAGCGGCGTGAGCCGCAGCGAGGCGGGCTGCAGCACGGTCTGCACCGGGATGTGGGGGTAGTCGCTCGTGTCCTCCCGCCACGACCACGCCTTGCCGTCGACCGTCACCTCCGGCCGCACGCGAATCGAGGCCCCGTCCTTCGGCGCGCGGACGTCGAAGCGCAAGGTCGTCTCGTCTCCCGCGCGGGCGAGGCTCACCTCCTGCGCGGCGGGCTCGGACTTCCATCCGGACGGCAGCGGGAGGCGGACCGTGCCGCGGGCGCCGTCCTTGCCCGCCCGGATCCGCAGCGCCACGGCGCCCGACTTGCCGTTGGGGAGCATCACCGCGTCGCGGGTGGGCGTCGCCGTGATCGGCGGGACCACCAGGAACGGCCGGACGCGCTCGCCGTGTACCCGGTCGGTCCAGGCGTGGACCACCGGCGCAGGCATGCGCAGTTTCCGGCCGTCGATCTCCACCTCGACGTTCACCACGAGCGCCGCGGGGCCGCGAGGGGCGCCGGCGAGGCGCGGATCCTCCGGCTGGAACCTCCCCGCCGTGGGCGGATGCGCCAGCCAGTATGGCGCGCTCGGCTTCGCGTCGGCGGGGAGCCGCACCTTCTGCCGGAACAACTTCTTCTCCTCCAGCCCCAGCGGCACGCCCGGCGCGATCGACTCTCCGCCGGGGAACTCGATTCGCGCGAGCGACACGGTCGCCGGGCGCCTCGCGAGGATCTCGAGCTCCAGCTCGACCTCGGTCCCGGGCGCGGCGGACGGACGGGGCGCCGTGGCGCGGATCCACACGCCCGCGACGCCGGCGATCATCTCGTCGAGCGCGGCCTCCGCGTCGAACTTCCGCGTGGAGGGCGGCAGGGCGGAGAGGGCGTCGCGGGCCCGGAGCAGGTGGGGCAGCGCGCCCTCCGGCCGATCCCGATCGAGCGCGCGTCGCGCGGCGGAGAACGCCTCGTCCACGGCAGCGGCCTCGGCGCCGAAGCGCTCCTGCCACGTGGACGCGACGCCCTCGAGGAGGTCCTCCTTCGGCGCGCTCCCCGACACGACGACGAAGCGCTCGACGATGCTCCCCCTCTCGCCCGCGATCCCGAAGCCCTGGCTCTTGTGCTGGCTGCGAGAGCGGGCGGAGAGCTCCGCCCAGCCCAGGCCCAGGCGGGGATCGAAGCCGCCGACGTTCACGACGAGCGCGCCTTCGGGGGCCGAGTTGCTCCAGGGCGTCACGTTGTGGAGCAGGCGCGTCGCCTTCCAGGCGGGGAGCCCCTGCTCCGGGAAGCGCGCCGGATCGGCTGCCGCGGCGAACGCCTCTCGGGCCAGGATCGCGGAGGCGATGTGGTGGCCGTGGTTGGGGGGCATCTCGTGGAAGCGTGTGACGATCACGTCGGGCTGGAACGTGCGGATCACCCGGACCACGTCGCCGAGCGCCGCGTCCTTCCCCCAGATCTTCAGGGTCTCCTCCGCGCTCTTCGAGTAGCCGAAGTCCCGCACGTTCGTGAAGAACTGCATCGCGCCGTCGAGGCGCCTCGCGGCGAGGAGCTCCTCGGTGCGGACCACGTCGAGGAGCTCCCCCTGCTCGGTGCCGATGAGGTTCTGTCCGCCGCCCCCTCGTGTCATGGAGAGGTACGCAGCGTGAGCGTGGCGATGGTTGGCCAGCCAGGCGAGGAGCCGGGTGTTCTCGTCGTCCGGGTGGGCGGCCACGTAGAGGACGCGGGCGGTGGAGGCGAGGCGATCGAGGGCGTGGGCGAGCTCACCCGGGTGCATGTCGGGCTCCAGGGCACGGGAGGAGAGGGGCGCGATGAGCATCAGGAGCGCCGCGAGGATCGGTCTCATTCATCCACCACGCAAAGAGGCGAGGAGCCTGCGGTAGAGGGCTTCGTAGCGATCGAGGGCGAGGTCGCGGCGGAACCGCTCGAGGACGCGGGTGCGGGCTGCGTCGCCGAGCCGATCGCGGACCCCTGGCGTCGTGAGGGCGGCGACGATCTGCGCGGCGAGCGCGTCGGCGTCGAAGGGATCCACCAGCGCGCCGACGTCCGGCGACACAACCTCCTCGAGCCCGCCGACGCGGTAGCCGAAGACCGGCACCCCGCAGCCGAGCGCCTCGAGGGCGGCGAGGCCGAAGCTCTCGCTCTCGCTGGGGAGGAGGAAGGCGTCCGCGTGCTGTAGGACGTCGACGAACTCCGTCCCCTGCTTGCCGAGGAAACGGACGCTCCCGCACAGGCCGAGCTCGTGCACCCGCGCCTCGACCCTCTCGCGATCGGGGCCGTCGCCGACGAGCACCAGGTGGGCGGGGAGGTGGCGGCGGACCTTCGCGAGGATCTCGGGGAGATCGGAGGTCCGCTTCACCGGCCGGAAGTTGGAGATGTGGAAGAGGACCGGGCCGCTCCCGCCGTCGGGGAACAGCCGCAGCAGCCTCGCCGGATCGCGAAGGCGAGGCGGAGAGAAGCGCTCGGTGTCGACGAAGTTCGCGATCGTCTCGATCGCGCCCGAGATCCCGAGGCGATCGTGCGCCTCGCGGCGCAGCCACTCGGACGGCGCCACGATCCCGTCGGATGCGGCCACGGCGGCGGTCGTGATCGAGCGCACGCCCGGATCGGATCCGACGGGGGTGACGTCGGTCCCGTGGAGGGAGGTGACGAGGAGCGGCGCGCCGGGCCCGAGGAGGGAGCGGGCGAGGACGCCGCTCGCGGCGTGGGGGACGGCGTAGTGCACATGCAGGAGATCGAGGCGAGCCGCGCGGGCCACCTCGAGGATCTTCGACGTGATCGCCGACTCGTACGGTGCGTGCTCGAAGAGCGGATAGTCGGGGACTATCGCCTCGTGCATCGCCAGGCGCGGCGGCATCGTCTCCAGGCGACCCGGGATCGCCGAGGCGATGAGGTGGACGTCGTGGCCCCGCTCGGCGAGGCCCATCGCGAGCTCCGTGGCGACGACGCCGCTCCCCCCCAGGCTCGGGAAGCAGACCATGCCGATCGACAGAGGGGTCACGGCTCCAGCTCCCGCAGGGACGCGTCGAAGGGCTCGGCCACGGCGATCGCCGCCTCGGCGAAGGCGCGTCCACCCCACCGCGCCGCGAAGTGAGGAAGGCCGAGGATGCGCTCCTGGGGCGCGTCGGGGAAGAGGAGACGGCGGAGCTTGCGCACGTCCTCCACGAGGGCCTCGTCGCGGCGCAGGCAGACCGCCGAATGCCGCGCGGCGAAGCGATCGAGGGCGACGCGGACGGAGGTGCGGGTGCGGACGAGCGCCTTCTCCATCTCGCCGCCCAGGGGCGCGGCGGCCTCGAGCAGCGCCGCGTCGATCGACTCGAGGAGCGACGACGGGAGCGCGGGGTGCCGGCGCGCACAGCGGGCGAGGAGCTCGTCCTCGGCGAGCGAGGCGTCGGCGGTCGAGAGATCGAGCTTGCGCAGGAGGCGCCTCGCCCGAGGCTCCACCGCGACGAAGCGGGCCCGGTGCGCCACGAGGGGCATCGGACGCTCGAACGCCTCGTAGAGCGGCGCGAGCTGCGCGAAGTACGCCAGCTCCCCCGGCCCGCCGACATAGCAGGCGGTAGGCAGGATCGTGTCCTGCAGCAAGGGACGCACGAGCGCGCTCGTGGAGAAGCGCAAGGGATCCCGATCGAGGATGGAGAGGAGCTCGGGCAGCTCGTGGCGACCGCTGCCGCCCACCTCGGCGAGGTCGCCGTCCAGGCGGTAGCGCGGGCCTTCGGCGCCGTCCGGATGGAAGAAGGAGAGCGGCGCGCCCTCCCGGACGTGCACGGCGACGGGATAGCCGGAAGCGCGGAGTCGCTCGCTCCTCTCGCCGAGCGCGGCCGCGATGGCCTTCGCGTCCCGCAGCGCCCGCAGGTGGACGGGGCGGCCCGCCTCGGCGAGCGCCTTCGTGCGGGGATCGACGAGCACGAGCCCCGCGTCGGCGAAGAGGTCGGCGAGGACGCCGGCGAAGGCATTGCCCAGGCCCGCGCCCTCCCGGTAATGGAGGCGGAGGAGCGAGAGGTGTTCCTCGGCGTGTGGAAGGTCCCTCAGCTCCTCGTGAAGCACGACGTGGAGCCGCCCGACCTCCGCGGGGAGCCGCCTGTGGGCGATCGAGACCCGCCCGTCGTCGTGGGGGATCCGCAGCTCCACGAGCCTGCCGTCCGGCGAGGCGACGGTGCACGCCGCGATCTCGGGGAGATCGTGATCCTCGGTCTGCAGCCAGAAGACGGGCACCACCTTCGCGCCGGTCTCCGCCTCGAGGGCCCGCGCGATGCGGACGGCGGAGGCGGCCTTGTAGATCGTGTAGAGCGGCCCCAGGAAGAGGCCGACCTGCTGGCCCGTCACCACCGCCGCGGCGCCCGCCCGCAATGACGCGAGGTTCCTCGCGCGGGCGGGGCTGTCGCCGAAGCGGGCGTTCTGCGCCTCGAGCTCGTCTGCCACCAGGGGGTCGAGCGGGCGTACGGCGCTCCCGACGGCGCGCCGCCGATCGGCGGCGCTGCCGAAGTGCAGCGGGAAGAGCTCTTCCGCCTCTCCCCGCAGGTAGGACTGGGCCAGGCTGCGGGCCACGGGGACTACTTCTTCCAGCCGGCGATCGCGGCGGAGATCCGCTCCACGTAGAAGGGGTAGATCCGATCGCCCTCGCCGAGGGTCTGCGCCTTCTTGGCGGTCTTGACGGCATCCGACTTCTTGCCGGCCTTCGCCTGGAGCTGCGCCTTCACCCAGTGGTTCCACCACGTGGGCTTGATCGCGATCGACGCGTCGGCGTGCTGGAGCGCGACCTTGGTGTCGCCGTCGTGATCGAGGAGCCAGCGGGCCGTCTCGAAGGTGGGCCGCCACGCCTCGGCCACCGCCTTCTCGAGGTTCGCGGAGACATGGGCGCCGGTGTCGACGGAAACGGGGACGGAGAGGCGCAGCTTCTCCCACTCCAGATCCAGCCGGGCGTCGGTCTCGGTGACGTTCGAGAAGAGGAAGGCGAGGCGCTCGCGGCTCTCGCCCATCGCCGTCGGCGTCACCTCGATGCGGGCGACGTCTTTGGCGGCGTCGTAGTCGAAGCTGCCCCAGGTCTTCGGGTTGGAGTTCAGCACCACCGTCCACTTGGACTCGGCGGGGATCGTGAAGAGGGAGTAGGTGCCGGCGGGGACCTTGGCGCCGCCGAAGGTGAAGTCGCGGCTCGAGGTGAGGGTGGTGGCCTCGTTGGCGCCGGTGCGCCACACCTCGCCCAAGGGGACGACGCCGCCCCAGATCTTGCGGCCGTTCACCGCGGGGCTCGAGTACGCGACGGCGAGCTGGGTAATGCCGACCTGCTGCTCCACGCGGGCCTTGGGGCTCTGCTGCGGCAGCTCGATGGCCTGGGCGACGGCGGGACCGGAAGGGAGCGCGACGGAGGCGCCTGCGAGCAGGGCGGCGGCGGTGAAGAGGCGAGCGGGAGCGAACATGCGAATCTCCTACGGTAGCGAGGGAAGGGGTCGGGAACGGACTCCGGGCGCGTATATTCCCCGTTTTTTCGCTCCGGGACACGAAGCTTTTCCGCGCGCTCCGACGCGCGCGAGCCACGCAGGAACGCCGCGCGTTCGCCCGCTCGCCTGAGCAGGCGCGAGAGGACGCTTCAGGATCCGCTGCCGGGACCCGCCTCGTCGAAGACCTGCCGGCGCTGTCCCTGTGCGTCCTGGGCGACGAGGCGATCCCAGAGGCCGGCCGGGATGATCCGGGTGAGCCGGGTCGCGAGGGCAAGCGGCCACGGGAACGTCACCACCGGCCGCCGCTTCTCGATCCCGGTCACGATCCGCCGCGCCGCCTCGTCCACCTCCACCAGGAACGGCATCTTGAAGCGGTTGCGGTCGGTCATCGGCGTGCGCACGAAGCCGGGGCGCACGTCGGTGACGGCGACGCCCGTGCCCATCAGATCGACCCGGAGGCTCTCGAGGAACACCATGAGGAACGCCTTCGACGCGCTGTAGGCGGCGCTCGCCGGCATCCCGCGGTAGCCGGCGAGGCTCGAGATCCCCACGAGGTGGCCGCGGCCGCGCTCCACCATCCGCGGCAAGAGGGCGACGAGGCTCGCCGCCGCGCCGCTCACGTTGATCCCGATGGTGGGAGCGCAGTCCTCCCAGCCCAGGTCCCCGGCCCAGCGCGACGCCCCGATGCCGGCGTTCGCCACCACGAGATCGATCCCGCCGACCTCGTCATCTATCCGGAGCAGCGCCGCCGTGGTGGCGTCGGGATCGGAGACGTCGAGGGGCTCCACCCGCGCCGATCCGCCGTTCGCGCGGATCCGGACGGCGAGGGCCTCCAACGCTTCTTGCCGCCGGGAGGAGAGGATCACCTCCACGCCGCGGGCGGCGAGCTTCTCGGCGAGCTCCGCGCCGATGCCGCTCGATGCCCCAGAGATCCATGCCGTGCGGATGCCTTCGATCATGTGTTCCCTCCCTCGGCTGCACCCTTATCCGACGGGCGGGCAGCGATCCATCGGCAATGGAGGGCTTCGCCATTTCGAACCGCGCGAGTCCCGCAAAAGCCCGAGGGCGTTTGCGAAGACGCCCGGCCCTCCGCTATGAACCCGCCTCGAATGCACGTGGGATCGCTCACAGCAGCGCAGCTCGCCGCCTGGGCCCGCGGGCGAGGCGCCACGCCCGCCGCGGCGGCGCAGCTCGCCCGTGCGGTGGCGGCGCGGTTCGCCGGCAGGGAGAGCGCGGCGTCGCCGTCGAGGCGGCTCCTCGAGGCGGCGGAGCGGGAGCTCTCCTGGGAGGTGCCCCGCACCGTCCCGGCGATCGATCCGGACGGCTCGATCCGCCACGCGGTGTGGCTTTCGGACGGCGCCATCGTCGAGGCGGTGGCGATCCCGCACCCGGAGCGCACCACCGTCTGCCTCTCCACCCAGGCTGGATGCGCCCGCGGCTGCCTCTTCTGCGAGACGGGACGGCTCGGGCTGCAGCGCCCGCTCGCCGCCGAGGAGATCGTCGGCCAGTTCGCCGCGGTGTCCCGTCACCTCGTCGCGATCGGCAGGCCGGCGCCCACCAACGTCGTCTTCATGGGGATGGGCGAGCCGCTCGACAACCTCGACGCCGTGCTCGCCGCAGCGGACGTCCTCTGCGAGCCGTGCGGTTTCGCGGTGGCGCCCAAGCGGATCACGGTGTCCACGGTGGGCGTGGTGCCGCGCATGCGGGAGTTCTATCGGCGGGGGCGCTTTCGCCTCGCGGTCAGCCTCCACGCCGCGAACGACGAGGAGCGGCGGGCGCTCCTGCCCGTGGCGCGCACGTGGGATCTCGCGTCCCTGCGGTCCGCGATCGCCGAGTCGCCGGAGCCGGTCCTCGTCCAGTGGACGCTCATCGAGGGCGTGAACGACTCCGATCGCCACGCGGACGAGCTCCTCGCGTTCTGCGAAGGGCTCGACGTGCGGGTGAACCTCATCCCGCTCAACCCGGGGCCGGAAGGAGCGCTCCGGGCACCGTCGATGGAGCGGGTGCGGGCGTTCCAGAAGCTCCTGCGCGATCGCGGGCAGCGGACCCTCGTGCGGATGCCGCACGGCCAGGAGGTCGGCGGCGCGTGCGGCCAGCTCGCGGGCGCGCTGCGCGATCGGCCGGAGGACAAGCCTGCGCTCCCGGTGATCGGCCGATCGCCGCTGCGAACTGCCTGAAGTCTACTCCGCCCGCCGCCGCAGGGAGGCGAGGGCGACGGCCAGGCAGATGGAGAGCAGCGCATCGCCCGCGCCCGAGGCTCCCGTCGTGCAAGCGCATCCCACCATGTCGTCGTCGGGACCGAGATAATCGGTGCCTCCGGCTCCGTGGCCTCCGCTACCACCGGCGCCCCCCGTGCCCCCCTGGCCACCGCTGCCGCCGGACCCTCCCGTGCTCCCCTGGCCCGCTCCACCGCCGGCGCCCCCCGTGCCTCCCTGGCCTCCCCCTCCTCCAGATCCTCCCGTGCCCCCGCTTCCGCCGGTGCCGCCCGCGCCCTCGCCCGGTCCCGGCGGCGGCAAGGTGGCGCAGTCGCCGAGCGAGTGCTCGAGCGCGCCCACGGTGGGCGCCGCCGGGCGATCCCGCACGCAGTAGTCGTCCTCGACGCTCGGGTGCGGAGCGGCGCTCCCCACCAGGCTCGAGACGTCGCCGATCGGCGAGAGGTCTCCCCGCCGTGGATCCGCGTACCACCCGGCGAATGAGTCGAAGCCCACGTTGGCGAGGTTCGAGTCCTCGCCGTGGGTCGCGCCGTCGCGATCCCGAATCCGCCCGGACAGGAGGTTCCCGTGTGCGACGCCGCTCGTCGTGCCGAAGCGGAAGTCGACGCCCGCCGTGTCGATCAGGGTGTTGAAGAGGATCCCGGTGTCTGCGGCGCGGTTCAGGTAGATGCCCACGTCCGAGCAGCTCGCGATCACGTTGTTGCGCATGACGCCGCCGCGGTGCTCCACCGCGCACGGGACGTTCGCGTCGAAGGCCGGCGCGCAGTACTGGGGCGCGGTGCCGCCGCCGCCGAACGACAGGCCGATCCGCGTCCCTTCCTGGGCGCCGGTCGTCGTGCAGACCACGAGGTTCCGCTCGAACGTGCCGTCCCCGCCGCCGCTCTTCATGAAGGCGCCGTAGCTGACGCCGTCGCCGCCCGCCTTCCGGAAGTCGTGCAGATAGGAGTCCCGGACGATCCACCCGCGGCCGCTGTCGATGTTCAGCTTGGTCACCGGGTTGGACGTCTGCCGCGGCGCGGAGTCGAAGATCTCGCAGCGATCGATCAGGCCGCCGTCGGGCTGGACCCACTCGCCGCCGATCTGCGCCGCGTTCGCCTTGAGCTGCGCGTTGAAGTCCCGCACCCGGCTCCCTCGCAGGACGAAGCCGTGGGCCGCGCCCACCACGTGGAAGGCGTGCTCGCAGCTCGAGTGGTTCGCGCACACGCCCACGACGTCCAGGCCCTCGAAGCGCCAGTTGGCGCCGGTGACCTTGAAGCCCTCGAGCCCGTCGAACTCGATCACCGCCCCCAGGGGCTCTGCCGAGCGGACCACGATCGGCGCGTCGGGCGTCCCGTTGGCTGCGCAGGTCACGCCGGCCAGGCGATACGTCCCCGCCGCGAGCACGAGCTCGTCTCCCGCCTGGGCGGAGGCGATCGCCAGCCGCAGGCCGTCCACGTCGTGGACGGGGATCTCTGCGGCGCCGGCGGCGATCGGCGCCAGGAGGAGGAGCGGGAGGAGGGCTTTTCCGGAGTTCATGGTCCCGAGCCTATCCGTCCGGCGGGTGCGGTCAAAAAGAGGCGCCGCATGAACGGTGCGTCGCCGGTCAGCCGTCGATCGTGCGGCGGGAGCGCAGGGGGATCAGGGCCCGCAGGCGCTCGTCCCGAAGCCAGAGGCCGCCCCAGATCAGGATCGCCACGTAGATCGGGAACAGCGTGTGGGTGGCGAGCGGATTGCCCACCCGGAGGTGGGTCGCGATCGCACCTCCGAGGTAGCCGGTCCAGAGCACGGCACCGAGCACGGCCGTCCGCGGGACGAGGTAGAGGATGAGGCAGGCGAGCGCGATGAGGCCGATGGGCAGCAGCGCACTCGAGGAGTAACCGAGATCGCCCGTTCCCTGGAGCGCCTCCTCGGAGGGAAAGAGCTTGATCAGGCAGTCGAACGCGAGGAACAGGGTGACGAACCCCTGCATCCCGTAGCCCGTCCTTCGGGCGGCCTTGGAGGGGGTGGATCGCTCGAAATACGGGGCAGTTACGTCGGCAGGGTGGCTCATGGCGTCTCCTTGGCTGAGGTGTCCCCCCTTCGACGCCCGGTCCCCGGCGATTTCATCGCTCTCATTCGAAAAATTTTTCCCGTGCGGTGTCGAGAACGCCCCGTCGGCTCCGACTACACTCCGGACCACGGCCGGACGAGGCCGACCTCGAAAGGAAAAGAAATGAAGTACATGCTGATGATGAACACCATGCGGATGGGGTCGACCGGGATCGCCTCCTGGCCGAAGAAGGACATCGAGGCGCACATCTCCTTCATGATCGGGTTCGCGAAGAGCCTCGCGGAGGGGGGCGAGCTCGTGACGGCGGAGGGCCTCTCCGCTCCGGATCAGGCGCGGACCGTTCGGGCGGGCAAGGACGGCAAGCCGGAGATCGACGGGGTGTTCCCGGAGTCGAAGGAGTTCCTCGCCGGATTCTGGATCGTCGACGTGGAGGGCCCCGACCGCGCCTACGAGATCGCGGCGCTCGCCTCCGCGGCCCCCGGCCCTGGCGGCGCGCCGCTCAACATGCCGATCGAGGTCCGCCAGGTGATGAGCGGGCCGCCGCCGACCGAGTGACCCTGGAGCTGGACGCCGGCGCCCAGCGCCTGCTTCGCGACCTCGCGCCGCGGGTGCTGGGCTCTCTCGCGCGGCGGTTCGGCAACTTCGGCGACCTCGAGGACGCGGTCCAGGAGGCGCTGCTCGCCGCCGCCGGCCAGTGGCCGCGTGAAGGCCTCCCCGAGAACCCTCGCGCGTGGCTGACGAGCGTCGCGTTCCGCAGGTTGAGCGATCGCGCCCGCGCCGAGGCCGCGAGGCGCCATCGGGAAGCGCTCGTGGTCAGCCTCGTGCCGCCGGAGGAGCAGATCGTCGCCGCGCCGGACGCGGACGGTGCCGGCGACCGGGACGACACCCTCGATCTCGTCTTCATGTGCTGCCATCCCGCGCTGTCTCCGTCGTCTGCGGTGGCGCTCACCCTGCGCGCCGTGGCCGGGCTCACCACCGCGGAGATCGCGAAGGCGTACCTCGTGCCGGAGGCGACGATGGCCCAGCGGATCAGCCGGGCGAAGGGGACGATCCGAGGACTGCCTTTCGAGACGCCGTCTAAGGAGGAGCGGCGGGAGCGGCTCCAGTCCGTCACCTCCGTCCTCTACCTGATCTTCAACGAGGGCTACACCGCCAGCGCAGGGCCGGCGCTGCACCGGCCCGATCTCACCGTCGAGGCGCTGAGGCTCACCCGCATGCTTTCGGAGCTGAGCGACGACGAGGAGGTCTCGGGGCTCCTCGCCCTCATGCTCCTCACCGACGCGCGCCGAGCGGCACGTACCGGCGCCTCCGGCGAGCTCGTCCCTCTCGACGAGCAGGATCGCTCGCTCTGGGATCGGGCGATGATCGGCGAGGGCGTGTCGATCCTCGAGCGCGTCCTCCCCCGAGGGGCCGTCGGGCCGTACCAGATCCAGGCGGCGATCGCCGCGATCCACGACGAGGCCGCGAGCACGGAAGAGACCGATTGGGCGCAGATCCTGGGGCTCTACGGCGTGCTCCTCCGCATGGGCGACAACCCGATGGTCGTCCTCAACCATGCGATCGCTGTGGCGATGGTGGAGGGCCCCGCCGCAGGTCTCGAGCGCCTCCGCGCCCTCGAGTCCGACCCCAGGATCGCGGAGCACCACAGGCTCCACGCGGTGCGCGCCCATCTGCTCGAGCGCCACGGGGATCGCGACGGCGCGATCTCGCACTACCGGCGGGCGGCTGCGCTGGCATCGAGCCTGCCGGAGCGGAGCTACCTGCTCCTGCGCGCCGCGCGGCTGGAAGAGGTCAGCACTCGTCCACGGGGCGGATGACGCGGCAAGGGTTGCCTGCAGCGAAGACACCCTCCGGGACGTCGCGGGTGACGACGCTCCCCGCGCCGACGACGGAGCGGTCGCCGATGCGCACGCCGGGGAGGATGATCGCGCCGCCGCCGATCCACACGTCCGCCCCGATGTCCACCGGCTTCCCGAACTCCTCCTCGCGGCGCAGCGCCGCGTCGAAGGGGTGCATGGGGGTGTAGATCTGCACCGCGGGGCCGAAGAGGGTGTAGCTGCCGATACGGACCCGGCACACGTCGAGGACGACGCAGTAGAAGTTGAAGAACACCCGCTCGCCGAGCTCGATGTTCGAGCCGTAGTCGCAAAAGAAGGGCGGCTGCATCCACACGCTGTCGCCGCCGGAGGCGAAGAGCTCGAGGAGGATCCGGCGGCGCTCGGCCTCTTCGGTCTCATGCGTGGCGTTCAGGGCCTGGCACAGGTCCCGAGCCCGGACCCGCCCGCGCACCAGCTCGGCGTCCATCGGGTCGTACGGCTCGCCCGCCAGCATCTTCTCTCGCTCGCTCGGCATGAGCCAAACCTGGGATCAGCGGCCTCGAACGTCCAGCGCCCCCGCGCTTCGGGCTCGTTCACGTTCCGTTCATGGTCGAACGCCTACGGTGACTCTCGGAGTCGGCGGGTGACGCCGAAGTCAGGAGAGGCGATGAAGACTTTGAAGGTTTGGGATCCATCGGTGCGGATCTTCCACTGGGCCCTCGCGGCCCTGGTGGGAGCCGCGTTTCTGACGGCAGACGACGAGACGATCCCGTGGCACGTGCGCGGCGGAGTCCTGATCGCGGGGCTGCTCCTCTATCGGGCCCTCTGGGGTCTCGTCGGTCCGGGGCCTGCCAAGTTCCGCAGCTTCGTGAAGGGACCCCGGGCCGTGGTCGCGTACCTGCGCGACTACCTGAAGGGACGGCCGCCCGTGCACCGCAGCCACAATCCGCTCGGCGCGATGATGGTGGTGACGCTGCTCCTGGTGCTGGCCGGGGCCGTCGTCACGGGCGCGCTCACCTACGCCAGCGCCGAGTGGGACGGACCCCTCGCGGCCCTCGTCGGCGAGCGGGCGGGTCATGGCCTCGAGGAGGCGCACGAGTTCTTCGCGAACTCGCTCCTCGTCCTCGTTCCCCTCCACCTACTTGGGGTGATCGTCTCGTCCTTCCTCGAGCGGCAGAACCTGGTGAAGGGCATGATCACCGGCATGAAGAAGGACGCCGGGGGACCGGCCGCCCAGGCGGCCGCGCGTCCTTCGCTAATGGCCTTTGCGGCCGCCACCGCCATCGCGGCCGCCCTGGGCCTCGCTGCCTTCCTGAGTCCGGGGAGCGCCAAGGCCGACGTGGCCTCCGCCCAGTCGATGCTGCGCTCGCTCGAATCGCGGGCCCGCGCAGAGGATCCCGCCTTCGACCGGTTCTCGGCGGAAGAGGGCGGCGCCCTCTTCTCGACCGAACACCCCGTGAAGGGAAAGCAGGTGGCGTGCTCCACCTGCCACGGGGGCGATCCGACGAAGGCGGGTCGCACGCCGTCGGGAAAGAAGCTGGCTCCGCTCGCCCCGCGGACGAACTCGCGCGCGTTCTCGAGTTCGAGCAAGGCGGAGAAGAAGTTCGACCGTTATTGCAACCAGGTGTTGAGCCGCTCGTGCTCGGCGCTAGAGAAGGGCAACATGCTCGCGTGGCTCCTGGGGACGTGATCCGATGCGCGTGTTGGTGGTCGAAGATGCCAAGCCCCTCGCCCGCTCCCTGCAGCAGGGCCTGACGGAGGAGGGCTTCACGGTCGATGTCGCCCACGATGGCGAGGACGGCCTGCACCTGGCGTCCGAGATCGGCTACGACGCGCTGATCCTGGATCGCATGCTGCCCAAGCGCGACGGGCTCTCGGTCCTACGCGACATTCGGTCCAAGGGGATCGAGGTGCCGGTCCTCCTCCTGACGGCCCTCGGCGAGGTGCACGACCGGGTCGAGGGCCTGGAGGGAGGCGCGGACGACTACCTGGTCAAGCCGTTCGCCTTCGCAGAGCTGGTGGCCCGGCTGCGGGCGCTCCTACGCAGGGGGCATGGTCACACGACGAACCGGATCGAGCTGGGCCCGCTCGTCGTGGACCTCTCCGCGCGGTCCGCGAGCGTTCGGGATTTTTCGCTCGACCTCACCGCCAAGGAGTTCGCGCTCCTCGAGCTGCTCGTCCTGCATCGGGGCGAGGCGCTCTCGAGGACGACGATCACCGAGGCGCTCTACAGCGAGGACGAGGATCGGGACAGCAACGTCATCGACGTCTTCGTCACCCGCCTGCGCCGGAAGCTCGGCGCTGCGGGCATCGACGGCGCAGCCGCGGTGGTGACGGTGCGGGGAGCCGGCTACCGGCTCGACCCCGGAGGTTTTCGATGAACGGCGCGGAACGTCGCGGGACGAGCCTCCGCCTGCGGCTCGCGGCCCTCGTCACCGGGCTGTGCGTCTTCCTCACGCTCTCGATCGGCGTAGGCCTCTGGCAGGTGGTGAGGCGCGCTTCCGTCGACGCCCTCGATCGCGAGCTCGCCACCAGCGCCGAAGTGCTCGGCCAGCTCGTGCACCTCGACCGCGACGGTTCGATCGAGGTCGAGGATCACGGCGGCGAGGAGCTGGCGATCGCCCACCGGATCGAGACCCTCGATGGGCGGGTCGTCAGCGAGGGAGGTCTCAGCTGGGGAGACGCCGGGCGGCTCGAGGTGGGCACGGAGGCGATCGTCGTCGACGGACATCCGTGGCGCGTCCTGGGTCGCCCGATCCACCTCGAGCGGAACGGGCTCGAAGCGACCTTGATCCTGCGTGTGGCCACCTCGGCGAGGCCGATGGTGGCGCTGCGGGAGACGGCGAGCCGCGCGATCCTCGTCGCCACGGCTGCCGCCGCCCTGCTGGGCGCGCTGGCGGCGGCGATCGTGGCCCGCGCCACCACGGCGCCGCTGCGGGACCTCACCCGGCGGGTGTCGTCGCTCGGCGCGGCGTCCCTCGACGCGACGATCCCCTCCTCCGGCAGCGACCGCGAGGTCCTTTCCCTCACGGCGGCGTTCAACGGGCTCCTGCACCGCCTGCGAGAAGCGTTCGCGCGCCAGCGCTCGTTCGTGGCCCGAGCGAGCCATGCGCTGCGCACCCCGACGGCGAACATCCTCACGCGCGCCGAGGTGACCCTGGCCCGCTCCCGCACGGAGGAGGAGTATCGAACCGCGCTCGCCGAAATCGCGGACTCCGCGAGGGAATCCGCAGCGCTCGTCGATCACCTCCTCCATCTGGCGCGGCTCGACGAGCGAGAGACGGAGCTCCACCCGGGGCCGATTGCCCTCGAGGCGATCGCGGTCGAGCTGGAGCGATCGCTCGCGCCGCGCGCGCGCGCCTCAGAGGTCTCCCTGTCCTTCGCGATCGAGCCGGGAGCGACCCTCGTCGCCGATCGTTCGGCGATCCGCGAGCTCCTCGAAGTCCTGCTCGACAACGCCCTGCGATACACGCCGGCTGGCGGGAGCGCGGGGCTCCGGGCATCGGGCAGCGAGCTCGTGGTCTGGGACACGGGGAAGGGGATGACGGCCGCCGACAAGGCCCAGGCTTTCGATCGATTCTTCCGCGGGAGCGCCGCGGACGAGACGGGCGCATCCGGCTCCGGTTTGGGTCTCGCGATCGCCAGGAGCGTGGCCGAGCGGCACGACGCGTCGATCGAGCTGCGCGATCGGAAGGGTGGCGGGCTCGAGGTCGTCACCCGCTGGCCGGGCGGCTCGTCCGCGTCGGTCGCTGCCCGCCAGGCTCTCGGCACGTGACGCCGTCGACGCCCATCTCCGCGGACGTCGACGGCCGGGCTCCGCCCAAGGCGACGCGGGCGCTGGTGACCCTCGTCAGTGCGCGAGGGGCTTCCAGGCCGGGTGCTCGAAGTGCCTGGCATAGGCCTCGAGTCCGCGGACGACCTTCACGACGCCCTTCATGCGATCGCCCTCGGCCTTCATGACCTTGGCGCCGTCGAAGAAGTCCACCAGGAGCACGTGGAGCTGCGCGTCGACGTCCGGCGGGAGCTTGCACTCCGACATGATCGAGACGAGCCGGCCCTCGATCGCGCCGGCGAGGGCGGCGTACTGCTCGGCGGAAAAGTTCTTGGTGTGGATCGCCTTCACGTGTGGCTGCAACTCGTCGCGCAGCGCCTCCATGCCGGCGCGGAGCGGGGCGTCGGTCTGCCACTTCTTGCCGTCGTTCAGCCGGAGGGTCGCGCCCGTCGCCTGGTGCCCGTGATCGTGTCCGTGGTCGTGCCCGGCTGCGGCCGGCTCGGCCGCATGCGCAGAGGTGGCGAGGAGGAGGCCGGCTGCGCCCACTCCCGCCCCGAGTCGCCTTATCGAGACCATGTCGTTCCTTTCTCGGTTCCGAAGGAGCTTCCGCTTCGCTCCTCCTCCTTCGTAACCGCTCACGTGCCCCGCGACCACCCGGGCAGGCGCCGTCCGTATGATCGGGATCAGGTCCGCGCGCGCAGGGCCAGGTGGCGGCGGCGGCGCGGCGATCCGGCATGGACGTGCTCGACCGGGTGTTTTTCGTCTCGTGCGAAGACTCCCTCTCGTCCTCTTGACAGCCGCCGGCTGTGCCGCGGGCCCCGCGGCTGCCCGGGCGCACGACGCGCCGAGCGCGGCCCGATTCCTCGCGACCGATGGAACGGACGGCAGGCTCTCGGCCCGCCCCGGTGCCATCGACGCGACCGTCGACCAGCGTGGCGTCTTTCCGCTCGGCATCGGTGACGGACGCGACGGTCGCATCTTGGTGCCGAAGGGCTATACGCCGGGGAAGCCCGCGCCGCTGGTCGTGCTTCTGCACGGAGCTGGCGCAAGCGGCGCCGACATCATCGGCGCGGTGCAGAAGGAAGCCGAGGCGGCGGGCGCCATCGTGCTCGCGCCCGACTCGCGCGGCACCACCTGGGACGTGCTGCGCGGCGGCTTCGGCCCGGACGTGCGCTTCATCGACGAGTCGCTTCGACAGACGTTCGCGCGCCATTCGATCGACCGCTCGAGGATCGCCCTCGCCGGCTTTTCGGACGGCGCGTCCTACGCGCTCTCGCTCGGGCAGGCGAACGGCGATCTCTTCGACGCGATCGTGGCGTTCTCGCCCGGCTTCTCGGCGCCGCCTCGGCAGGTCGGCAAGTCGCGCGTCTTCGTCTCACACGGCACGGACGACCGCGTGCTGCCTATCGATCCGTGTAGCCGCACGATCGTCCCGCGACTGCAGGAGCAGGGCTTCGAGGTGCGCTACCTGGAGTTCGACGGCGGGCACTCGGTGCCCGCGAACGTCGCCCACCAGGCCGTGGCCTGGTGGCTCGGCAGGTGACCGCGGGTCATTGATCGAAGATCACTTCTGCCCGAGCCCCTCGGCGGCCATCGCGCGCTGGGCCGCTGGCCGGCCCTTCAGGGCTTCGGCGTGCCGCTGCAGGTTGGGGTAGGGCGCGAGGTCGATCTTCGCGACGGGCGCAGCCCACGAGAAGAAGACGAACAGGTAGGGATCGACCACCGAGAAGTTCTCCCCGAGGGCCCACGGGCCCTTGCTCAGCCGCTCCTCGGCGATGCCGAGGCCACGCTCCACCCGCGCCTTGGCGAGGCGCCTGGCGTCGTCGTGCTGCGAGGGATCCGTCACCACGCCGGCCGGGTTGAAGAGCGGCGAGTAGGCGGGGTGCACGGTGGTGCCGAGGAACGCGATCCACTCGTCCGCCTTCGCCCGCTCGAAGGTGCCCTCCTTCGGCAGGAGCCCCTTGTCCGGCACCTGCGCCGCCACCCAGTGCAGGATCGCGGAGTTCTGGGTGAGGATCCGTCCGTCGTCGAACGCGAGGACCGGCACCTGCGCCATGGGGTTCAGGCGCTTCACCTCCTCGAACGACGGCTCCGTCTTGCGGACGGCCTGGTACTCGTACGGGAGCCCCGCCTCCTCGAGGACGATGTGAGGAGCGAGAGAACATGCGCCGGGCAGACCGAACAGCTTCACCATGAGAGGATCCTCCAGGGGCCGGGATGGCCCGAGTGGCTGCTTGATGCTGCGCACGACGCTTGGTTGCGAAAGTGCCGATGCGCCTTGTCGAACACTCCACCGATCGGGCGAGGCGCTTCAGGCTCTCTCCGATCTCCTCCGGCCTTCGGCAACTCCCATGGTGAGCTGGTACAGAGCTCCAGGATCGGGGGTGCTCTCCCCCAAATGGGCGACACAGCTCCCATCGTTTGGGGTCAGCCTGCCAGGATGTGCTGCATCCGGGGCATCCGGAGGAGTCGGCGCTTGGAGCGACACGGGACCATCCGAGCCGTGCGGACGCGCTGGGTTCCGCGCATTGCGTTCCTGCTCGCCCTGATCTCGAGCACGGCCTGCCGCGAAGCCCCGCGGGAGGATCGACTCCTGGTCCTGGCGGCGTCGTCGCTGCGGGAGGCGTTCACCGAGCTGGGGGCCGGGTTCGAGGCGGAGCATCCGGGCGTGCGGGTGGAGCTCGCGTTCGCCGGGACGCAGGAGCTTCGCGCCCAGGTGGAGCATGGCGCGCGGGCGGACGTCTTCGCGTCGGCGGACCTGGCGCACTTGGAGGGGCTGGAGCGCAGGGGGCTCACGGAGCCGTTCGCGATCTTCGCCAGGAACGTCCCGGTGATCGTGGTGGCGCCCGGTGCGCCGATCCGGTCGCTCGAGGACCTGCCGAGCGCCGGGCGGATCGCGGTCGGCGCGCCCGAGGTGCCGATCGGGGGATACGCTGCAGCGATTCTGGATCATGCCGGGCGGCGGCTCGGTCATGGCTTTCGAGCGAGCGTGGAGGCGCGGATCGTCTCGCGGGAGTTCAACGTGCGGCAGGTCATGGCGAAGGTCGAGCTCGGCGAGGCGGACGCGGGGATCGTCTACCGCACCGACGTCCGCGCCGGCGTGTCGGTCGTATCGATCCCGGCAGAGTTCGGGGTCGAGGCGGCATATCCGATCGCGGCGCTGCGCGACGCGCCCCACCCCGAGCTCGCGCGTGCGTTCGTCGAGTTCGTCCGCTCGGAGAAAGGACGGCGAATCTTGCGGGCGCGCGGGTTCGAGGTGCCATGAACCTGGTGGGCCGGACGCGGGCGTCGAGCGCCCGGTTGCGGGCCGAGCGGATCGGCCTCGCCGCCGTGGGAGCGGTCCTCGTCTGCTTTCTCCTCCTGCCCGTGGTCGCCCTCGTCTCCGGAGAGTCCCTCGACGATCTCCGGGCGGGCCTGGCGCATCCTCTGGTGTGGCCCGCGCTGCGGCTGAGCTTCGTCACCACCGGGATCTCGCTCGCCCTCACCGTGCTCTTCGGCGCGCCGCTGGCCTGGACCCTGGCCCGCTCGCGCAACAGCGCCGCCCGCGCCGTCGAGGCGGCGGTGCAGCTCCCCGTGGTGATCCCGCCCGCGGTGGCGGGCCTGGCGCTGCTCCTCGCCTTCGGCCGCCAGGGGCTCCTCGGCGGCCGCTCGCTCGCGTTCACCACGGCTGCGGTGGTGATGGCGGAGATCTTCGTCTCGGCGCCGTTCTTCGTGAAGGCGGCGACTAGCGCCTTCCGCCGGGTGGACGCGCGGCTCGTCGACGTCGCCCGCACGCTCGGCGCGTCGCCGCTGCGGGTCTTCCTTCGAATCGGCCTGCCGTTGGCGCTGCCGGGGCTCGTCTCGGGAGCGGCCATGAGCTGGGCCCGAGCGCTGGGGGAGTTCGGCGCCACGCTCCTCTTCGCGGGCAACCTGCCCGGCCGCACGCAGACCGTGCCTCTGGCGATCTACTCGGCGTTCGAGGCGGACATCGAAGCGGCGAGGGCGCTGGCGGTGGTGCTGGTGGCGGTCGCGTTCGCGTCGCTGGTGACGGCTCGCGCGGCGTGGCGGCGCTCCGCGGGCGCGTCCGAGGACCTCCCATGACGGTCGGGATCCACGCACGGCTGCAGGCGCGCGCAGGGGACCTCCTGCTCGACGTCGAGCTCGACTCGGGCGACGGCAACCTGATCGTGATGGGACCGAACGGCGCCGGCAAGTCGACGCTCCTGTCGGTCCTCCTCGGGCTTCACCCCGGGGCGCGGGGCGTCGTCGAGATCGGAGGCCAGGTGGTCTTCGACTCCGATCGCGGGATCGACGTTCCGCCCGAGGCCCGGCGCCTGGGCTGGGTGCCGCAGGATCTCGCGCTCTTTCCCCACCTCACCGTGAGGCAGAACGTGGCGTTCGGGGGCGATCCGGACCACGCCCGCTCGGTCCTCCATGATCTCGGTATGGAGGCGATCGCCGGTCGTAGGACGGGTGCGCTCTCGGGGGGCGAGAGGCAGCGGGTCGCGCTCGCCCGTGCGCTGGCGTCGGCCCCGCGGGCGTTGCTCCTCGACGAGCCACTGTCGTCCCTGGATCCCCGAGCGCGTGAGGAGGTTCGTGCGCGCCTCGCCGAGCTGCTCCGGCGCCGGGCGATTCCCGCGATCATCGTCACCCACGACGCGGAGGACGCCCGCCTCCTCGGAGATCGGATCGTGGTGTTGGAGGCGGGCCGGATCATCCGCGCCGGAGCCCCCGGCCGGAAGGAGCACCCGAGCGGTTCGCGCCTGGTGCGCTGAGCGCCGCCGGCGAGCGTAGGGGGGAGCGCCGGTGCTACCGTCGGCCCATGCCCTACTCGATCATCGTGCATGGAGGCGCAGGCGTGATCGCGAGCGACGACCGCGCCGCGGCTTGTGCCGACGGCTGCCTCGCCGCCGCCCGCGTCGGCCACGCGATCCTCGCCGGGGGAGGAAGCGCCCTCGACGCGGTGGAGGCCGCGTGCGCGGCCCTCGAGGACGATCCGCTGTTCAACGCCGGCACAGGGGCGTGCCTGAACGCCGACGGCGAGATCGAGCTCGACGCCTCGATCATGGAGGGCTCGTCCCTGCGCGCAGGTGGCGTCGCCCTGGTGCGAGGGGTGAAGAACCCGATTCGCCTGGCGCGTCTGGTGATGGAGCGATCGCCACACGTGCTCCTCGCCGCCGACGGGGCCGAGCGCTTCGCCAGGGAGCAGGGCGTGGAGCCCCATCCGCCGGCGCTCCTCGTCACGGCCCGCGCCTTGGAGCGGTGGAGGGAGGAGCGTGCGGAGGGCATCCCGCCGAGGCTCGGCACGGTGGGCGCCGTGGCGATCGACGCGGCGGGGCGGGTGGCCGCCGCGACGTCCACGGGTGGCACCAGCGGCAAGCTCGCCGGGAGGATCGGCGACTCGCCGCTTCCAGGCTGCGGTCTCTACGCCGACGATGCGGCGGGCGCCGTGTCGGCCACGGGGCAGGGTGAGGCGATCATCCGGGTGGTTCTCTCCAAGTTCGTCTGCGATCGGATGGCGGCGGGCGACCCGGCGGACGCCGCCGCTGCAGCCGGGGTGCGGCAGCTCGCCCGCGTGGGCGGCGACGGTGGGATCATCGCGGTGGATCGCGACGGACGGCTCGGCTTCGCGACGAACACCCCGCGGATGAGTCGGGCGTCGATCGATGGCGCGGGCAGGGAGTCGAGCGGCTTCGAGTCCTAGGGAGTTGAACGACGCCACCGAGGGAAGGAAGTTGCCTGAACGGGGGCAACGTCCATGCAGATCGGGATCATCGGCTCGGGGAACATCGGCGGAACGCTCACCAGGCTGCTCGCAGCCATGGGGCACGAGGTGGCCGTGAGCCACTCGGGCCCCCCGGAGACGCTCGCGCCCCTGATCGAAGAGTCAGGCGGTCATGCCAGGGCCTGCACGGTCGTCGACGCGGCGCGGTTCGGCGACGTGGTGATCCTCGCCATCCCCTGGCGCAACCGGGACGCTCTGCCCGCTGGCTTGCTGAAGGGCAAGATCGTGATCGACGCGATGAACCCCTATTCGTCCGACGGCTCGATCCTCGATCTGGGGGACAGGACCTCGAGCGAGATGGTGCGCGACGTGCTGCCTGGCGCACGACTCGTGAAGGCGTTCAACACCATCTTCGCCCACGACCTCGCGACGCTCGGCGACCGCGACCTGCCTCTGGAAGAGCGGATCGCCAGCTTCATCGCGGGCGACGACGCGCAGGCCAACCGCGTCGTCGCCGAGCTGGTGTGGGACCTCGGCTTCGCTCCGGTCATCACCGGATCGCTGCGCGAGGGTGGACGGAAGCAGGAGCCCGGATCCCCTGTCTACACCAAGCCCCTGCGGCTCGCCCACGCCACCAAGCTCCTGGGCATGCGGCCCGCGGAGTCACACCAGGCTGCGGCTGAGCTCGGCCATCCCGAATAGGCCCGCAGCTGTCAGAGCCTGTGAATCAATCGCTCCGCGCGAGGCGGAGGCGATTGATTCACGCGCGCTGCGCGCTCAGGGCTCTTCCTTGCGTTCGCTCGCCTTCGGCTCGCGGAGTTCGTGAATGAATTCACGAACTCTCACAGGGTCTCCAGAAATCTTCGCGAGCAGCCACGGATGCGAGGCGGCGCGAGCACCGAAGCGGAGCGTACAGGCCGGTACGTGAGCATCGGAGCGGAGCGCCAACGAAGCAGGCGGGGCGCGCAGCAGATTTCTGGAGACCCTGTCAGGGACGCTTCGCTACGAGGGCGATCGCGCAGAGGTGATCGGCGTGATCGCGGAAGGATCGGCGGACGGCGGCGAGCCTGCGGAATGCGCCGGGGATCCTCAGCGCGTTGAACGTGAAGCGCGTGGTGCCAAACCAGCCTTCGTCGTCCAGGAGCCGATCGAGCTCGAGGAGCCGCATGGGCGCGATGCGCTCCGCCTCCACGCGAAGGCCCGCCTCCTCCAAGAGTCTCCTCCACCCTGCAGGGGTGCCGATGCGGACGCCGACGTGGATCGTCTTCGAGAGATCGGCCTGGATCCGCTCCAGGCGCTCGGCGGACGTGTCGGCTGTCACAGCGAGCTCATGGATCGCATACCGGCCTCCGGGCCGCAGGAGGCGCACTGCCTCATGGACGATGGCGGCCTTCCGGTTGGGCGGCTGCATGCTCAGCATCGCCTCCCCCAGGACGAGGGTCGCAGCGCCATCGGGTAGCGGCACCCTCGAGGCGTCTCCCTGGAGGACCCTCGCGCCGGGCCGTCCCGCAGCAGCGATCGAGCGAGCGGCGTGCTGGGCCGCGGTCTCGTCCCGCTCGACGCCGACGTAGGAGCGCGGGGAATCGGCGAGCAGCCTCCTCGCCGTGATCCCGAGGCCCGGAGCGAGTTCGACGACGTCGTCCTCGGGGCCGATCTTCGAGGCGCCGACCAGCCACTCGGTCGTCTCTCGCCCGCCGGGGCGGAGCACCCGCTTGCCCAGCCGCGCCATCAGCCAGTGGGCTGGCATCTTTTCGACGCGCAGGTTGCCGCCCAGCGGAAGGTTCACGTCTCCGGCTTCGATCGGCCGCACCCTTTACCTCTCTTTGATGATGGCTCTGCAAATCGTTCTCAAAGCTTCACGAGAAAAATAACGCCGAACGCCCGCTCCGCAAACCCCGCGCCCGATCGGATGAGCGGGGATCGAGCGCTTCATTCGCGTGGCTACTGGAGAGAGTCGGGGGAGCGACAGAGAGTGGACTCGGATCCTCCCGGAACGCGCACATTCGCAATAACGTCGTACCTCCCTTCGCCCGGCGGGAACGGAGCCGCCCCACGGACATCCAAGCAGGCGCTGCCGGATCCCCTCCCGGCAAGAAAGGCTACACGTGAAGATCGACATCGGCATCGACGCCAAGCAGCGCGAGGAGATCGCGAACGGCCTGTCCCGGGTGCTCGCGGACTCGTACACGCTCTACCTCCAGACCCACAACTTCCACTGGAACGTCACGGGGCCCATGTTCCAGACGCTGCACCTCATGTTCGAGACCCAGTACGGCGACCTGTCGGCTGCGGTGGATCTCGTGGCCGAGCGGATCCGGGCGCTGGGTCTCCCGGCGCCTGCGACCTACAAGGCGTTCGGTCAGCTCTCGTCGGTCAAGGAGGTCGACGGCGTCCCCAAGGCCGAGGAGATGATCCGCATCCTCGTGCAGGGTCACGAGACCGTGGCCCGGACGGCGCGCGAGGTGTTCAAGGCCTGCGAGGCCGCGAACGATCAGCCCTCGTGCGACCTGCTCACGCAGCGCCTGCAGGTCCACGAGAAGACGGCCTGGATGCTCCGCAGCCTCCTCGAGTAGGGAGCGAGGGCCGAAGGAATTGCCGGGCGTCCGGGGGGTTGGGTACCGTGCCCCCGATGCAGGCCCCCCACGTCTCCGCGCGGATCGGCGCGCTCATCGTCCACGCGTCGGCGTCCGCCGGCGTCGATCCCGCGCGCCTCGCGGCGGAGGTCGGCTTCGACCCGTCGATGGTGCAGGATCCCGACGCGAGGATCCCCCTCGAGCTGGAGGTGCGGCTCTGGGACGAGGCGGCCAGGCGCAGCGGCGTCGACGCGTTCGGGCTGCAGGCGGCCCAGGACCTGACGCCGGGCGCGTTCGACGTCCTCGACTACGTGGTGCGGACCGCGCCGACGATCCGAGCCGCACTCGAGCGGCTCGCGCGCTACAACCGGCTCGTCCACGACGTCGCCAGGTTCTCGCTCGTCGACAGAGGCGACGCCGTGCGCCTGGAGCACCGGTTCTCCCGCCCGCCGTTGCGGCCCTGCAGGCAGGCGTCCGAGTTCACGATCGCGTCCATCGTCACCTTGGGCACCGCGCTGACCGGCGTGCCGGTGCGGCCTCTCGCGGTGGAGTTCATCCACGACGCGCCCATGTCCACCGCCCCGCACCGAATGCTCTTCGGTCTGGAGCCCCGGTTCTCTGCAGCGGTCAACGCGATCGAGCTTGATCGGCAGACGCTGGGGCGCGCGATCCCCGGCGCGGATCCGGCCCTCTCCTCCGTGATCGAGCGGCACGCCGAGGCGCTGCTGGCACAGAGACCGGAGGTCGAGACCGCCGCGCAGCGGGTGCGCCAGGTTCTCGCCGGGATGCTGCGCGACGGCGACGCCACCCTCGCCGAGGCGGCGAAGCGGCTGGGCATGAGCGCCCGCAGCCTGCAGCGGCGACTCGCCGAGGAGGGCCTCGGCTTCGACGCGGTGCTGGACGATCTGCGCCGGGATCTCGCGCTCCGCTACCTCGCCGATCCGAAGATCGCGATCGCCGAGGTGGCGTACCTCACGGGCTTCTCCGAACCCAGCGCGTTCCACCGCGCCTTCAAGCGGTGGACCGGCACGACCCCGGGCGACGCCCGGCGCCAGGCGGCCTGATGGAACGCGCGCCCGAAGGTCGAGATCCCGACCGGCGCCTGCTACAAGCCAGGTGCATGAAGAACGCGCTCCTGGTCTCGATGCTCCTCGCCGCGTCGGCATGCAGCCGGACGGCGACGGTCTCCCCCTCCTCCATCCCCGCCCAGGCCGTCGAGGCCACGGGCGACGACGTCCTCTCCACGTCCGCGGGCGATGTGCGGATCGTGCCGGTGCACCACGGCACGCTGCGCCTCGAGATCGACGGCACGATCCTCTGGATCGATCCCTGGTCGAAGGGCGATCTCACGGGGCCCAAGGCGGACTACGTCCTCGTCACCGACATCCACCAGGACCACTTCGATCCGGCCGCCCTCGCCGCGGTGAAGAAGGAGGGCACGGTCGTGGTCGCCCCGGCGGCGGTGGCGGCGAAGGAGCCCGGCGCCGTCGCCCTGGCGAACGGCGAGTCCCGCGACTTCGGGAAGTTCTCCGTGGAGGCGGTGCCCGCGTACAACCTGCAGCGCGGGCCGGAGGCAGGGAAGCTCTACCACGACAAGGGACGCGGCAACGGATACCTCGTCACCATGGGTGGCAAACGAATCTACATCTCTGGCGACACCGAGTGCACGGACGAGATGAAGACCCTCCGCGAGGTGGACGTCGCCTTCGTCTCGATGAACCTGCCGTACACCATGCCGCCGTCGGAGGCCGCCGTCTGCATCCGCGCCTTCCGCCCCAAGGTGATCTACCCGTACCACTACCGCGACTCGGACCTCACCGAGCTGCAGTCCGCGCTGGCGGACGAGGCGGGCATCGAGATCCGCCTGCGCGACTGGTACTGATCGCGTCGCAGCTCCGCACCCCGGGCGAGGCCATGCCGGGTTGGCGGCCGCCCGCGACGATGTGCACGTTTCGTCGGTGAAGCTGCAGGAGTGGCTCGCGGTCACCGGGACGATCCTGGAGGTCGCCGGCGCCGCCACCATCGTCGTCGGCAGCGTCGTCGCCCTGCTGTTGGCCCTCGCCAGGGCGCGCAACGGCACGGCGGAGGACGTCTACATCTCGTTTCGGGGGAACCTCGCCAGGTCGATCCTCCTCGGCCTGGAGCTCCTCGTGGGCGGGGACATCATTCGCACGATCACGGCGGCGCCGAGCCTCATGGAGGTGCTGGTGCTGGCGATCGTCGTGCTGATCCGGACCTTGCTCAGCTTCACGCTCCAGGTCGAGGTGGAGGGGCATTGGCCCTGGGAGGGGCGGCGCTCCCGCCACACCCTCTGACCTTTCGCGAGGAGTGTCTCGCGCCGAACCCGGGGTCGGGAAGCGGGGATCGCGTCGCCGGGCGGCCTTCGGGTAGCCTCGTCGGCCTCGACCTCGGAGGCCAATCATGCAGGGACGCTACGTCTGGTACGAGCTCATGACCACCGACACAGACGGCGCCAAGAAGTTCTACTCGGAGCTGATCGGCTGGAAGGTGAAGAGCGATCCGAGCGGCTACGACATGTGGATGGTGGGCGACCGGGGCGTCGGCGGCGTGATGGAACTTCCCACGGAGGCCAGGGCGGGCGGCGCCTTTCCATTCTGGCTCGGCTACGTCGCCGTGAAGGACGTGGACGCCGCCGCCGACCAGGCGACCAGACTCGGAGGGAAGGTCTACCGCGCACCCGACGACATCCCCGACGTGGGGCGGTTCGCCGTCCTCGCCGATCCGCATGGCGCGGCGTTCGCGGTCTACCGGTCGAAGGATCCACGAGAATCGCCGGGAGCGGCAGGTCAGCAGACCTTCGGTTGGGCGGAGCTGAACACCACCGACTGGAAGAGCGCGTGGAAGTTCTATTCCGCGCTCCTTGGCTGGAAGCATACGCAGACCATGGACATGGGACCGGAGCACGGCGAGTACTTCATGTTCGGCATCGATCCCCAGAGCTCAATGGGCGGCATGTCGAACGCCGCGAAGGCCGCCGGGACGAGCGCACATTGGCTGCACTACATCCGCGTGCCCGACGTGGACGACGCGGTGAAGAAGATCGAGCGCATGGGCGGCAAGGTGCTGAACGGCCCCATGGAGGTGCCCGGGGGCGACCGCGTCGCCCAGTGCCGGGATCCGCAGGGCGCGCACTTCGGTCTCGTCACCGAGAAGCGGTAGCTCCGATCAGGGTGCGGCGGCGCGGCCGGAGGCCTCCGGCTGCCTCGCACCCTTCCTCGTGCCCTTCTTGGCGCGCCGCCACTGCCACGGCGGGGTGGCGGACGGATCGGCCCATAGCCCGCGCTTCGCCTCGCGGCTCGCCTCCTCCGCCTCGCTGTAGGCGCGGCGGTCTTCGGCGGGCTGATCCTTGGCGTACTGCCGGTACCACCAGGCGAAGCCGGCGTGCACCTGGGCGAGGTTCGCGTCCACCTTCCCGCAGGGCTCCCGCGTACACGCAGGATCGGCGACCAGCACCTTGCCGAGGATCCGACCGTACCGATCGCGCTTCGTCCACTCCACCTCCACGACCTTCCGGAACACCAGATCCGACAGGTGCTCGGTGGAGCGCCGCCCGAAGGGCTGCTTCCGCTCCGGCGCGTCGATCCCCACGAGGCGGATCTTGTGCTGCACCTTGTCCTGGTCGAGCACGGTGATCGTGTCGCCGTCGGCGAGGGCCACCACCTGCCCGCGCAGCACGCCGTCCCTCGTCGCGCGGGGGGCCGAGCAGGAGCAGCCGGCGAGGATCAGGAGGGCGATCGCCACGAGGCGGAGGCAGGCGGACATCGGCCCCTTGTCGCGCCCGCCTCCACGGCTGTCAACCTCACGCGGATTCTCGAGACGTGCACAGCTTCGAGGGAAGGCCAGGTACCGGAGGGAGGGGCGGCAGTGCAGACGGGAACCGGGAAGGAGGCCGCGGCCGCGCCGCGGCGATTCGAGGGGCTGTCGCAGGTCTTCGTGGGCGGGAGGTGGCGGGACGGCCGCGCGGGCAAGCGCCGCACCGATCTAAGCCCGTGGACGGGAGAGGTGCTGCTGGAGTCGTCGCTGGCCGACGCGGGCGACGTGGACGAGGCCTACCAGGCCGCGGCGATCGCGGGGCGGCGATGGTGGCGCAGCGCACCGCAGGAGCGCGCCGCGGCGATGAGCCGGGCGGTGGCTCTGATGGACGACCGCAAGGATGAGATCACCGGGTGGATCCGCGGGGAGACGGGCGGCACCCGCGCGAAGGCGGAGCTCGAGTGGAAGCTCGCCCGCACCGTCACCGCGGAGGCGGCGGGGATCCCCACGAGGATGGCGGGCGAGATCCTGCCTGCCTCGACGCGGGGCAAGGAGTCGCTCGTCGAGCGGCGACCGGCCGGCGTGGTGACGGTGATCTCGCCCTTCAACTTTCCCTGGCAGCTCTCGATGCGCTCGGTGGCGCCGGCCCTCGCCTGCGGGAACGCGGTGGTGCTCAAGCCCGCGTCCGACACGCCGGTATGCGGCGGCACGCTCCTCGGCAAGCTCTTCGAGGAGGCCGGGGTGCCGCCGGGCGTCCTGCAGGTGATCGTCGGCGCCGGCCGCGACATCGGCGACGCCATCGTCGACCACCCGATCCCGCGGGTGGTCTCGTTCACGGGCTCGACGGCGGTGGGCGCGCACGTCGGGGAGATCTGCGGCAGGCGCGTGAAGAAGGTCTGCCTCGAACTGGGGGGCAACGGCCCGATGCTGATCCTGGACGACGCCGATCTCGACCGCGCCGTCGGCGCTGCGATCTTCGGCACGTTCTTTCACCAGGGGCAGATCTGCATGGCGGCGAACCGCCTCCTCGTCCAGCGCGAGATCCACGACGAGTTCGTCGAGCGCTTCGTGGAGGCGACGCGCTCGCTGGTGGTGGGCGACTTCGACGATCCCCGCACGACCATCGGGCCGATCATCAACGAGAAGCAGCGGGACGCGATCCTGGATCGCGTGCGAAGGACGGAGCGCGCCGGCGCCCGGGTGGCGCTCGAGGGTGACGCGGACGGCCTGCTGATCCCGCCCGTCGTGTTGGTCGGCGTGGACAACGAGATGCCATGCGCCGCCGAGGAGAACTTCGGGCCGGTTGCGCCCGTGATCGTGTTCGACTCGGAGGACGAGGGGATCGCGCTCTCGAACGACACCCCTGCCGGCCTGAGCGCGTCGGTGTTCACGGAAGATCTGGGGAGGGGCCTGCGGATCGCGAAGCGCGTCGAGGCCGGCATGGTGCACGTGAACGACTCGCCGGTCGCGGACGAGGCGAACACCTCGTTCGGCGGCGTGAAGAGGTCCGGGATTGGACGCTTCGGGGGCAGGTGGGCCGTGGAGGAGTTCACCGAGGCGCGGTGGATCTCGTTGCAGCTGGAGTGACGCCCCACGGGGCTGCCGGGCAAGGCGAGAGCGGCAAAGGCGGGCACCGGATCCCATCTTGCCGTTCCACGGAGGGACCAAGCCCTCCCAGGAGGACAGGGGATGGCGGACACCTTTCTCGCCGGACGGATCGAGTTGGTCCAGGACGACCTCACCAGGCTGCAGGTCGACGCGATCGTCAACGCGGCGAACCGCACCCTGCTCGGCGGCGCCGGCCTGGACGCCGCCGTGCACAGGGCGGCGGGGCCGGAGCTCCTCGAGGCCTGCCGGAAGCTCGGCGGCGCGTCCCCCGGCGACGCGAAGATCACCCCCGGCTTCCGCCTCCCGGCGAAGTGGGTGATCCACGCAGTCGGCCCGATCTGGCGCGGCGGGAAGCAGGGGGAGCCGGAGCTCCTCGCGTCGTGCTACCGGCGCAGCCTCGAGCTCGCCCGAGACCACGACGCACGTTCCCTCGGCTTCCCGTCCATCTCCACCGGCGCCTACCGCTACCCCATCGAGGACGCCTGCAGGATCGCCCTCCACGAGACGAAGTCGTTTCTCGACCGGGAGGCGGTGCCGGAGCGGGTGATCTTCTGCTGCTTCTCCCGGTACGACCTGGACGTCTACCGGAAGACCGCTGCCGAGATGCTGCCTGGTTGACCTTCGGCTGAGGAGAGGCCCGCGCCTTGCCTTGCCCGGGCGGGTATCGTCGGTGGACACAACCAACCGGAGACCCCCGATGGCCGACCTCGTCCCGAACGACAGCTTGATCACCGCCACCCCGGAGGAGGGGCGCGCCCTCGCCATCAAGATGGCCCGCCTCTCGGTGAAGGCGATCGTCCCCGACGCCGCCACCCGGGACCGTCTTCGCCCGATCTACGCGGAGAACCCCGATTCGCTCATCGCGGCGGCCCACGTGGTGGCGTTGGAGTTCGCCACCATCGCCGCGGCCAACGGCTACTGGCGCAAGTAGACGCCGTGGCCACGAGCTGGCGGGGCCTGCGCCTCTACACGATCGGGCACTCGACACGCTCGCTCCCCGAGCTCGTGGAGGTGCTGCGTTCGTTCGGGATCACGATCCTGGCGGACGTCCGCACCATCCCCCGATCGCGCCACAACCCGCAGTTCAACGAGGACGCGATCGCCGCGCCGCTCGAGGAGGCGGGGATCCGGTACGTGCACCTGGCCGGGCTGGGAGGCCTGCGACACGCCCGCGCCGGCTCGACGAACGACGCGTGGCGCAACGCGAGCTTCCGCGGCTTCGCCGACTACATGCAGACAGACGACTTCGAGGAGGGACTCGCCGAGCTGCGGGATCTGGCGAAGGAGGGGACCGCGGCGATCATGTGCGCCGAGAGCGTGCCCTGGCGCTGCCATCGCTCCCTGATCGCGGACGCCATCACGGCGCGGGCCGGCCACGTCGAGCACGCGATGAGCGCGGCACACGCGAACCCCCACCGCCTCACCTCCTTCGCGAAGGTGGAAGGGAAGCAGGTCACCTATCCGGCGGATCGGGAGGGCTGAACGGCCCTGTACGCCTCAATGCACCCGCCCGTCGACGCGCGGCGCGAAGACGAAGGGGCCCACCCTCGCGCCGATGACGGCGAAGCAGAGCGCCCACCCGATGCCGGCTGCGAGGATCCAGGTGGAGTAGGACGCTGGCCAGAGCTGCGTGGCGACGAGGCGGAAGAAGGAAGCTGACGCCATCGCCCCCAGGGCCAGCTTGTCGGAGGCGGTGAAGACCAGCTTGCGGCCGGTGTGTCCCTGGCAGATGCGCAGGAGCATCGCCGGGATCACGATCCCCATGCACAGGAAGGTGAAGGCGTGGGTGGCGAGGGTGCCGACGCCCATGAACCAGCCCAGGTAGCGCATGGACTGCAGGGCGAGGTGCGCGACGAGGCCGAGGTATCCCACGTACATCACGGCGATCCCGAAGCGCTTCATGCCGGCCAAGGGATGCCAGGTGAAGAAGCGTAGGAGCAGGAGCGCCGCCGCGAGCCCCAGGAGGGCGGCGGCCCACGGGGCGGGGAGGAGCGCCTCGAACACCGACGCGAGCACCAGCACCTTGATCGGCCCGTCGATCCACTTGCGGAGCGGCAGCGCGACCCCCGGCCCGTTGCGCATGAACTGCGGCATGGTGCGCTCGAACATCATCACGAACGCCACGCGGAAGAGGCCGAGGGTCATGGTGGTGCCGATCACCCAGGCCGACGGCGTCAGCAGCAGGTTCTTGGCGACGAGGAAGATCGGCAGTGCCACCACGAAGAAGCCGTTGTCCGGATAGAAGCTCTTCTTGCGGTACCTCACCAGCGTCCACACCAGGTACGCGATCACGTACGCGGGGAAGACGTTGAGGAGGACGCGGGAGAGCACGGGATCCGAGACGAAGATCGCCGCGCGCTCGACGCACCACAGCGCCACGGCCAGGGCGAGGGGCCAGCCGTGGATGCCGCGGATCTTCACCCAGTTCTTGCTCGCGGTGAGCAGGAAGCCGCCCAGCACCGCCCAGCCGAAGCCGTAGTACATCTCGTGGGCGTGCCACGCCAGCACGGGGACGCTCGAGCGCCAGGGCATCCACCCGGTGAACGAGAAGACCCAGAGCAACGGGAGCGCCGCGCCCGAGACGAAGGCGAGCGCGAAGAAGGGGCGAAACCCCGCGAGCCAGATCGCGCGGTCGAAGAAGCCGGTCCTGGCAGGAGCGACGGTGGAGGGCGGAAGCACGGTGGGATCGGACATCGGTCCTCGCTCGAGTCGTTCGCGTCGTCGAAAGGGGGCGGGCCTACACGTGAACGCCCGATCCACCTATAGCTTGGTGACCTCGGCCCGCCACACCTCCGGACCGTTCTCGACGCGGCGAAACGCGAACGATCCCTCGGCCTCGGTGGCCTCGAGCGTGTAGTACATGCAGCTCGGGTCGTGATCGAGGGTGAGGCGCATGGTCGCTCCCCGCCCCAGCGCGCGGTACGCGCCCATGATGGTCTCGTAGCGATCCCGCGGCTCCACCGGCCTCATGTCGAGATCGAGGGTCTCGTTCTCGGCGCGGGTCCCGCAACCGGTCGCCTTGCGCGACGCGAGCCACCTGGTCCACATCTCGAGCTTGGCGGGGGCGCTGGGGCAGAGCACGATCGCCCCGGCGTACTTGGAGAGCGCGAGATCCGCGAGGACCCCGCCGACGCCGAGCCCGTCCTGCTCGTGCTGCTCGGGGCCACCGCCGTGGAGGCGAACCAGGCCGAGCCGATCGCGGATGGCGAAGAGGATCGCGCCGGCGTCCTCCAGGCTCTCGGTCGACGGGCGCAGCTCCCACGCGATGCCGAGGGCGTCGCCGGCGTTCGCGTCGCGGATGGTGCGGGCGAGCTCCACCATCGCTTCGAGGTGCGAGCCTTCGCCGAGGAGGAGCCGCCCACCCACCTTCGAGAAGGCGGCGGCGACCATGTTCAGATCGGCGACGCCGCTGCGCGGCACCGACACCGGCGCCTCCAGCTTCGCGGAGATGCGGGCGAGCCCGGGCGCGGAGCGACCGTCGATCGCCTCCACCCGGAGCGCGACGATGCGCGCTCCGGTGGAGGGGATGCGCTCGGGGTCGAAGCCCCGCGGCAACACCAGCTCCTCGCCGTCCAGACCTCTGCCGCGGCAGGCGGCATCGAGGGCGTCGATCGGCAGGTCGGGCGCCGCCAGGCTGCTGAGCGCGAGCCCCATCAGCTGGTCTTCCCGATGCGCACCCGCCACACGGAGGGGCCGCTCTCCACGTAGTTCCAGGAGTACGAGCCGGAGCGGGTGGCCTCGAACTGGTGCCGGAGCGGGAAGGGATCGTGGTCGTTGATCAGCGTGAACTCCTCGCCGGGAGATAGCGAGTCGAAGGTGCGGAAGATGGTGGGGTGTTTCTCGCGGGGCGGGACGACGCGGATGTCGAGATCGATGGCCATGACTGGTTCCTTTCAGCGGTTGGTGTGGCGGATGAAGATGCGGACGAGCTCCTCGGACTGTTCGCGGATCTCGTAGCTGAAGCCGCGCTCCTCCAGCTTGGGCAGGAGGAACTGGGGGACCCGCGCGTTGATCTGCACGAGCGTCTGCCCGGGCTCGAGCGTCGAGAGGGCCTCGAGCGTGCGCTGCATGGGCTCGGGGGGCTCGAGCTCCCGGACGTCGAGGACGATGACGCCTTCGTCCTCGGCGGGCGCTGCGGGCTTCGCCTTCGGGACGGAGTCCCGCGCGTTCGGATCCCGGAAGAACCACACGCGCCAGTCGTCCTTCTCGAAGCGCTCCGTGAAGTGCCCGAAGCCCTGCTTCGCGAGGACGTCGTAGAGCGGCGCCGGCTCGAAGATCGCGCGGAGCCGGAACACATGCCCCTCGGGGAGGGCGCGGACCGCCTCGAGGATCTGCCGCAGCGGCTCCTTCCCCGCCCGCAGGTCGTCGCGGACGTCGAGATCGGCGACCTGCGCGGCGGGGGTCTCGAGGAGCCCCGGCGGCGGCGCAGCGGGAGGAGGCGCGGGTGCCTTCGCCTCGGCCTCTTCCGGCGGGGCCGAGGGGGCCTCGCCCAAGGCCGCGTTCAGCCGCGCGAGCAGGACCTGCGCCTCGATCCCCGCCACTCGCGCCGCCTGCTCGATGGTCACCAGCTTCGCCATCGTCCTGCGGGCCATGGGGTTCTTCAGCATCGAGAAGGAGGGCGAGGTCTGGAGGAAGACCTCCAGCAGGGCGGGCGATCGGGCGAGCACCGCCGAGACGCGATCGTCGAGGTGGATCACAGCTTGCCCCCTTCCACCATGCCGGGGTGCCAGCGGGGCTCCCACACCAGGTTCGGCCGCACCTGGGTCACGCCGTCGACCGCGCCGACGGCGTTGAGGATCCCGCCGGTGATCGCCTCCTCCATGGGGCAGCCGGGGGTGGTGAGGGTGAAGGTGACGTCGGCGACGCCGTCCTCGACCTTGGCCTCGTAGACGAGGCCGAGGGTGACGATGTCGAGGCCGATCTCGGGATCGATCACGGTGGCGAGCGCCTCGAAGACGCGCGAGAGCGTGTGGAGATCCGTTTCGTTCATGCGGTTGCCCTCCTGCGGGCGATCTTCGTCATGAGGAACGTCTCGACGATCGCGCCCGCGAGGAACGAGATCGCGAAGGCGCGCACCGCGAGGGCGCTGCCGGCCAGCGTGCCCCCGGCGATCCCCGCCCAGCCGATCACCAGCAGCGCGCCCACGATCTTCGCGGCCGTCTCCGAGTAGAGATCCGAGACCTTGGGGACCTTCTGCTTGCCGACGAGCGGGCCGAAGCGGTGGTACCAGACGATGAAGGGGACGATCTTGAAGTAGTGCCCCGCCACGAAGACGCCGATCGCGCCGACGAGGACGACGAAGTACGTGGCGAGGAGACGCGGGTTCGAGACGCCCGCCGACAGCGCGAACGGCGCGAGGACGAGGGCGCCGCCCATGCCCGCGATCCCGGTGGCGGCGAGGCGCATCCCCGGATCGATCGCGCGGCGCTTGCGGTGCCGGAAGAAGAGCGCGGCCTGTACGAAGAAGGCGACGAGGCCTCCGGCGGTGAGCGCGGACGCCGCCAGGATGCGGGGGCTCCCGAGGGACGCGGGCATCGACAGGACCAGCGCGCCGCCGAAGAGGAGCGCCACCGAGATCCACGCCGGCCTCTCGCTCGCCCCGTGGGAGAGCAGGAACATCGGGAGGAGGCGGTGCGCCACCCCCACGATCACCAGCATCACGAAGCCCACCAGCGCCACGTGGGCGTGGGTGGCGACGGTGGCGAAGCGCGAGGCGAGCTGCACGTCGCCGTGGAGGTTCAGGGCGAGCGCGAAGCCGAACGCCGGCGTGGCGAGGAGGAAGAGGGATGCCCCCGCGAGCGCCCAGAAGGTGAGCGACCGCTCCTTCGCGCCGACGAGGGTGGCGATCAGGTTCACGGCGAAGGAGGCGAAGGCGACGGTGAGGAGGGTCGCGCCCAGGTAGAGGACGCTCCGCTGCGAAGTGGCGAGGCCGGTCACGAACGCGGCCACGCCCGCGACCTGGGCGCCGAAGGAGACCTCGGCGAGGGTCTGCCAGCGCACCTGCCTGCCGATCGCCACGGGGAGGAACTGGCAGAGCGCGCCGAAGATCGAGAGGACGAGCCAGCCGAGGACGAAGAGGTGGACCACCGCGGCGACCCGAGGGAGGAAGAACGACCCGCGCGCGAGATCCGGCGCGACGACGACGAGGCCCGCGGCGCCGCAGACGAAGAAGGCGAGGGCTGCGGCGAAGTGCACTCCGGGGAGCCAGGCGGGGGGCGCGCCTGCGAAGCCCATGGCCGGCGCCGCGCCGGGGGGGCTCTTGGGCGCGGCGATCGTGGCTGGGATAGCGGTGGCCATGTACGAGGGCCCGATAGCAGCGGCCATGCCAAGCCCCGGGGGCGGCCCCGGGGCGGGTTTCCGGCGACCTCCCCGGATGCGCCGTTCCGGGCGTTCCATCTCGGAGCGCCCCGTGGGACGTGCCGCCGGCGAGGGAGCCTCCGGTCGCCCTGCTGCAGTGCGGGCGTATCTGGAGGCATCGATGAAGCGGAGCGGAGTCGGATCGTCGCGGGGTTGGGGCTGGCCGTCGTAGGGCTGGCGGCCGGGTGCAGCGGGCGCGAGCCCGCGATCGAGGGCGCCGGGGGGAGCGGCGACGGCACGGGCCCGATCGCAGGTGGAGCCGCTGGGGTCCCCACCGGCGCGAGGCCGACGCCGGGGGGAGCGAGCTCCTCCCCTCTCCGGCGACGGTCCTGAGCCGGGCGGTGGCGAGGCCCTCGGAGCCCTTGTGAGCTCCTCCGCGGCCTCTGAGCCGAGCGTCCCCGCCAGGTTCGGCAAATCGAAAGATCACGCCTATACATCGTCGCTGCTGTTCGGATACGCTTTGTCGTCCCTCCCGAAAGAGGAGTTCCATGCGCTCGCGTCTCCTGTTCCCGGTGTTGCTCGTCGCCGCGCTCGCTGCGTGCGATTCAAAAACCGACGATCCGGGCGTCGGAGGTACGGGAGGCGCCGGCGGGTCCGGCGGCGTCGGCGGAACCGGTGGAACCGGTGGCGGAGATGCCACCGAGTGCGGCAACGCCAACGTGCTCGAGCTCGACGGCTCGTCGCCGCTCACCGTGCTGGAGGGAATGACCGACACCCGCGACGCGTGGGACGGACTGTGCGCGCCGGATCTGTCGTACGGCAACGACGTGATCGTGCGGTATCGGGCGGCGGAGGATGGCTTCTATGCCTTCAGCACCGCCGGGAGCGACGTCGAGACCGTGCTCTTCGCCGTCGAGGATTGCCAGGACGGCTTCAGCCAGGTCGCCTGTGATCACGGAAAGCAGGGCGGCGAGATCATGCTCTGGCTGGACGAGGGCCAGACGATCTACCTCGTGGTCGACACCGTGAGGGAGAAGGTCTCCCAGCCGTTCAAGCTGACCGGCGGCAAGGTGGACCTGCGGCAGCCGACCATCGAGGAGTTCACCTCCTTCGCGAACCCGACGATCGCCGGCGCCATCGCGGTCCGCCTCTCGGGGAGCAACCCGGACGGCGCGCTCATCGGCTACTCGATGCAGCTCTTCGGCACCGACGGGCAGGCCCTCCTTCAGAGGCCCCTGGCGCACGCGTTCGACAATCCGGACGCCTTCTTCAAGGTCGAGCAGGGCGGCGGGACCTTCCGCGTATCGGGCGCCGTGTCGTTCAGCGGCCAGGCGCCGACGATCTCCGCCATCGAGCTGGTCATGCACGACGTCAACGGCCTCTGGAGCGCGGCGAGCAAGTCGACGGCGCGCTCCCCCGTGGTGGTCGGCCTGGGGGACGAGTGCGACATGAAGCGGCTCCTCACCACGTGCGGCGCCGACGAGGGCTGCGTCCAGCCCGACACCTCCGCGCCCCCCTACTGCGCGGGGACGCCTCGGATCTCGAAGGTGACCGCTACGAAGAACCTCGTGGCCGGGACCTGGGGCTTGATCGTGGAGGGGAGCGACGCCGACGGCGACGTCGTCTCCGCCCGGGTCCGCACCAAGGACGCGAAGGGCAAGGTCATCGCCATCGGCGGGGCGAGCATGACGCCGGTGCCCTTTCACCGGATCGGGCACGACTCGACCGGCGCCTTCCGAGGGGTGGTCGCCCTCGAGGCGCGGTTCGACTCCACCTGCGAGACGCCCACCCGGAGGACATTCGACAGCTGCGTGGCGGCCGGCGCCAAGGATCCGGCGACCTGCGAGGCCGAGCGCGTGCAGGCGCTGGCCACCTGCCTCTCGGAGACCCTGGCGAGCATCGTCAAGGCCGACCTGGAGGTCGTCGACGCCACGGGCCTCATCTCCCGGTTGTCTTCCTCCGACATCACCGCCGCGCAGGAGGGGGTTCCCGGCGGCGCCTGCGATCCCTACGGTGCCATCGGGTATTGCCCGGCGAGCCTCGTCTGCTGGTCGGAGGAGGATTTGGTGCCGGAGATCTGCCAGGCGAACGGCCCCTCCTGCCCCGGCTCCTACGCGACGATCGACCTGGCGGATCACGCCGCCGCGGAGGGGTGGTCCTTCTCGGGCTCGCTCGCCGAGGCGGAGCTGAGCGCGACGGCGTCCTGCGGGGGCGGCGGCAAGACCCGGGTCTTCTCGTTCTCGGCGCCGGAGGCCGGCGTCTACTCGTTCGAGACGAGCGCGCTGGGAGCGGGTGTCGACACCGTCCTCTCCGTGCGCCGCTTCTGCCAGCTCCCGGGCTACGAGCTCGCGTGCAGCGACGACGTCGGCGCCGGAAAGGCGAGCCGGGTGGAGCTCGCGCTCGGCGGCGGCGAGTCCGTGTTCGCCCTGGTGGGCGCAAAGGATGATGGATCGGCGGGGGCGTTCACGCTCTCCGTCGCGCGTGAGGATTCCGAACCGGAGGTGTTGCCATGAATCGGGTTGGGCTGATCGCCGCTGCCGCGGCAACGTTCATCGCCTGGGGGTGCGGCGGTGGAGTAGACGAAGAAGAGGTGTTCGTTCCGACCGCCCTCACGGTGAGGTCGGATGCCGAGCTGAAGGTGGGCGCGACCGTCCAGCTCCGGGCCATCGGATCGCGTGACGGCGAGGAGCGCGAGCTCGTGGACGGCGTGGTCTTCGCCAGCTCGAACGAGGCGGTCGCGACCGTCGACCAGAGCGGCATGGCGAAGATCGTCGCGGGCGGACCGGTGACCTTCACCGCGACCTTCGGCGAGCTCGAGGCCAAGGTGGAGGCGCGGGCCCGCTGCGAATACCCGCGGTTCTCGCCGGAGTTCGCCCTCGGCAGGGTGATGCCGAAGCTCTCGTGGCCCAACGCCTGGGACCGCGAAGGAAACTACTTCGAGTTCAACCTCGAGGACGTCTACTGCGACGCCGACTGGAAGGACACGACGACGCTGACCTTCGTGCTCAGCGCCGGCTGGTGCGCGCCGTGCACCCAGTACGCGAGGGACCTCTCCAAGATCTACGAGGATCTCGAGTACCTGGGGATGAAGATCGTCACCATCGAGGTGCAGGACGATCGCTACCAGCCCGCGGACAGCGACTTCGCCCGGGAGCACCTGGACAAGATCACCGCCGGCAACGTGCCGTCGATCGCGGTGGGCGACGCCGACACCCTGCCGTCCAACTTCGTCGCGCAGTCCGCCCTGCTCGAGTACTTCCCAACGGTGTTCGTGGTGCGCACCCGCGACATGCGGATGATCGCCGACGGCAAGCGCTGGGGGCGGCTCCCGCTGGAGCGGATCGCCGCCGACCCCGAGGCCGACTGGACCAAGAACGGCGGGTCGCCCTTCCGGAACAAGTGCGGCCCTGGCGACGAGGAGAGCACCGAGAACTGGTACCCCCAGGGCGCGCTGCCCCTGGCGGCCGGCAGCCAGCTCGGCGGGATCTGCCAGGACGGCCCGGACTTCTACTCGATCGACGCGACCGGGGAGTGGACCCTCGAGCTCATGTTCGACAGCCGCGTCGGCGACCTCGACCTCTACGTCTGGGACGCGGATCTGAACGCACCTCTCCTCGTCGGCGGCCAGATCGTGGGCTCCACGGGGACGGGCGACATCGAGACGGTCCGGCACTCCGGTCCGGCGGTGATCGCGATCGTGCCCTTCCAGCACGCCAGCGGGGCGTACGAGCTGACTCTCACGGAGAATTGATGCGATTCGGTTGGATCCTCGCGGCCGCCGTCCTGGCGGTCGCGGGCTGCAGCAACGAAGAGGGCAGCGGCGCCGCCGGCGGTAGCGGTGGCGCCGCTGGTTCGGCTGGAACCGGCGGGGTCGGTGGCGGCGGCACGGGAGGCGGCGGCACGGGAGGCTCCGGTGGCGACGGCGGGACCGGCGGGGAGATCGTGATCCCCACCGACGAGTTCGACGTCGGCTGGGAGCCCGAGATCCCGGCAGTGATCGGCGATCCGAACGACCCGGCCTACCCCCTGAACGAAGAGATCCGGCCAGAGTCCTGCGGCCCCGAGCACGGCTACTTCAGCGTCGTGCGCGGCTGGATCGCGGCTCCGGGCGGCGAGCCGCTCGCCGGAGCGAAGGCCCAGCTCTGCGTCTATTCGTCGGAAGGGCAGTACGCGTGCCTCTCGCCGGCGACGACGGACGCGCAAGGGGTCTACACGATCTCCGTCCACGACGACTTCCGCTGCTTCGAAGAGGCGGCGATCCGCCTGCTGCGCTACGACTCCAACCGCTCCACGACCTACTGCCCGATCGATCTCTCGGTGGAGTCCGGGGTGCGGCTGCCCGATCCGGGCGTCCTGCCCTTCGCGAACCCGGCGATCGATCTGCCGCCGCTCGGCGATCCGGACGCCGCTCGCGACGTGATCTTCGAGGACGGCCTGGTGATGGCGGTGACCCCATCCAGCTTCGTCCCGGACGACTCCAAGACCTCGTACCGCAACTTCGCGGCGAGGCGGGTGTCCACCGATGCGGTGGGCCTCTGCGGCGAGGCCGCATCGTTCGACGGCTTGTATGCCCTGTATCCCGAGGGGCAGGTGGAGGGGCCGGGCTACGCCCTTCGCTTCCCCAACGACAACGGCTACCCTCCCGGAACCAAGGTGGACCTCTTCGTGCTGGGTGGCGTCGCGTGCTACGTCGGCGAGGAGAGGGTCCCCGAGGCCGCCTGGGCGAAGTTCGGCGAAGGGACGGTCTCCGGCGACGGCGCCCTCGTCGTCTCGGACGAAAACGCGGGCCTGCCTTGCTTCACCTGGCTGGCCTATCGAGCGAAGGAATGACGAACATGCGCAGTACCTGGTCGTTGGCTCTCGTCGGCCTGGCTCTCGCCTGTGGGCCGGTGGACCCGGAGCTCGGGCCGCCCTCCGATCGCACCACCTACCCCACCGAGGGGATCGGGCTGAAGGAGGGGAACGTCCTCGCTCCCCACACGTTCAAGGCCGCCGACGGCTCGGCCTTCTCGCTCGACGATGGGATCTTCAAGGACGAGAGCAACCGGGTGATGGTGCTGGTCACCGCGGCGAACTGGTGCGCTGCCTGCAAGGAGGAGGCGAAGTTCCTCGCCGACCTGCACGCGAAGTACGCGAGCAAGGGACTCGTGATCGTCTCGGCGCTCTTCGAGAATCGAGCGGACGAGGCCGCCACGCTGGACGACGTGGAGTGGTGGAGGAAGACCTACAAGACGCCGTACCGCGTCGTGCTCGACGCCGAGCCCTTCCAGCTAGGCGCGTACTACGAAAAGGCGGCGAGCCCGATGAACATGATCGTGGACGTCGACACCATGCGGATCACGAAGATCATCCAGGGCTCGGATCCGACGCTGGTGAAGGCGCTGGTGGAAGCGAAGGTGGGCCGGTGAAGATTAGAGCGTTCGCAGCCGCAGCCGCCGCCCTCGCGCTGGGCCTCGCCTCCCAGGCCTTCGCCCAGGATCGGCCGAAGGCCCCCGACTTCTCGCTGCGCACGCTCACGGGCGAGCGCGTGAAGCTCTCCGACTACAAGGGCAAGGTCGTGCTGCTCAGCTTCTGGGCCACCTGGTGCGCGCCCTGCAAGCAGGAGCTCCCCGTGCTGCAGGCCTTGATGGACAAGCACGGGAAGGACGGCGTGCAGGTGCTCGCCGTGAACATCGACGATCCGAAGACGGTGGCGGAGGTGCGCCGCTTCATCGCCGACCGCAAGCTCACGATGCCGATCCCCCTGGACTCCGACAGCAAGGTGCTCGGCTCCTACAACCCCCGCATCGCGCTGCCGTTCCTCCAGGTGATCGATCCCGAAGGCAGGCGCGCGTTCCAGCATACGGGCTTCACCAGCGGCGCCGAGGCCACTCTCCAGACCGAAGTGCTCTCCTTGCTGGGTGGGAAGGCCGACGAAGTCGCCACTCCATGAAGCAGCGGGCAGCGCTCGGCTTTCTCCTCCTGTTCCTCGTCCCCGCCGCAACCCGAGCCGACAACCTCCGGCTCCTCGACACCACGGTGTTCGAGTACCGCGGCGCGAACCGGTACAGCGACCCGGCCGTCGACGAGTTCGGCCTGGGGCTGAACAAGCTCTATCTCGACGGCCGGATGGACGACACCACCCTCGGCCTCCAGATCGACGCGGCGGTCTTCTCGAATCGTCCCGACGCGCCGGCGAGCCCGTCCGCCTACCGGAACGACGCGCGCCTCGAGCGGATCACCCTCGCCCACACGATGGGCGACGCCCAGTTCACCCTGGGGGATTCGCACCTGCAGCTCGGGCGAGGCATCGCCCTCTCCCTGCGCCGGGTGGACGAGCTCGGCTCGGATCAGGCGCTACGCGGCGGCGGAATGGGCTGGCAGGGCGACGTCTTCTCGGCCAGGGCGTTCGCCGGTGTCACCAACCTTGCGAACCTCGACGCCGTCACTCAGCGCCACATGAGGGATCCGAACGACGTCCTGGCCGGCGCGAGCGCGATCGTTCACGTGGGCCGGGCCGACGTGTCGGTGCACGGCCTCTACCTGCGGCCGAATGAGTCCCAATTCCCGGCCATCGCTGACCAGGACCACACCACCTTGGGCGGCGCGTACGTCGATCTTCCCTTGACCGACTGGCTGTCGCTGTATGTCGAGGGGGCGATCGAGCAGTACCGTGTGATCAAGTCGATCGATCGCGGCACCGCCGCCTATGCCGCCGCCGACGTCGACCTCCAGTTCGTCTCCCTGCTCTTCGAGGGGCTCTACCTGGACAAGTTCGAGGTCATGGGCAGCTCGGACGATCTGCTCAACAAGCGCATCGCGTACAACCAGCCGCCCACCCTGGAGCGCATCGACCAGGAGGTCCTGGACAACCGCGACGTCCGCGGGGGCAGGGTGAAGCTGTCCCGCGCGTTCCTGGACGGCAGCCTGGTGCTCTACACCAGCGGGATGCTCCGGCGTTTCGGGCTGGAGAACGCCGCCATGAACGCGGTCCACGGGTACGGTGGCTTCGAGTACACCTACGGAGGCGGGCGTTCCCGCTGGTACGCCAGCGCCGGCTACCGGGAGGAGCGGATGGCCGACGACGGCCGGCTCGAGAAGACGATGGCGCACGGGGAGACCGACTGGGTGCAGTCGATCGGCGGACCCTGGGCGCTCCACCTCACCGTGGGGCACGAGCAGCGCACGCTCGGCGAACACCCGTACGAGCGAGGAACGACCCTCCTGGGGTTCGACCGGGCCGGGTGGGGATCGCTGATGGCGGAGGTGGGCTACGACACCCAGTACAAGGATCGGCAACAGCTCTTCCTGGCGGGCATCCTGGCCTGGACCACGGCCGACTGGATGACGGTCAAGGCAGTGGTCGGCTCGCAGCGCGGCGGCATCAAGTGCATCGGCGGCGTGTGCCGGGACTTCCCCGCGTTCAGCGGCGCGAGGCTGGAGGCCACGATGCAGTACGACGTGCTCTGATCGGCTCTCCGGCGGGAGGCTTCGTCAGCGGGTGATGCGCTCGGTGACGAGGGAGCCGTCGGCGAGCGAGCGCCCCTTCATCTCCACGTACTTCACCTTGGGGACGAGGCCCTCGCTGCTGGAGACGTAGATCGACTCGAGCTTGCAGGGAACGCCGCTCACCTCGACGATCGCCTCGGGGCCGTTCGAGCCCTGGCGGACGACGATGGAGCGCTCGGGCAGCGCGGCGATCGCGAAGTCGATCTCCGTGTAGGACGCCGACTTCACCTTCACCCCGTAGACCTTCTTTTCGAGCTTGGTGAGGCCCTCGGTGTGCCCGTCGGTGTCGAGCATGAGCCAGCGCGCGGCGACGGGATCCTTGGGGTCGAAGCCGGACGGACCGAACTTCGCGTCGTAGGCGACGATGTTGGCGTTCTTGCTGCGCTCGATCACGAAGAGGCGGCCGGGCGCCTCCTGGCCCGTGGTGCCGCCCGCGCCCTCGTCCTTGACGATGGAGTCGGGAGCGGCTCCGTCTGCGCGGGCGACCCCCGCGACGGAGGTGGTGAGCATCAGGCCGGCGAGCAGGGCGACGACGAGTTTCTTTCCCATGGTCCTCGCTTCTACCGCCTGGCCCGCCCGGCAAATTCCAACGTCCCGAACAGGAACGATCGGAACGCGACCGGGCCGGCGTGCGGGCGGCCGACGCGACCTCTCGCACGCCCCGGTGCTGGCACGCGGGATGCTACCATCCATGGTCATGGAGACACGGAAGACGGGAAGCATCACCGAGTTCCTCACCAAGGATCACGAGCGGCTGGACGCGCTCCTGGAGAAGTCGATCGCCGACCCCGCGCGCTTCGACTACGACGCCTACGCCATTTTTCGCGAGGGGCTGCTCCGGCACATCGCCATCGAGGAGAAGATCCTCATGCTCGACGCCAGGCGGCGCCGCGGCGGCGAGCCGCTGCCCGTCTTCCCCCAGATCCGGCTGGAGCACAGCGCGATCGCGCTCCTCCTGGTGCCCACGCCCGATCACGCCCTGATGCGCGAGATCCGCTCGATCCTCGAGGTCCACAACGGCAGGGAGGAGGGGCCGGACGGGATGTATGCGGCGTGCGAAGGGCTCGCCGGCGCCGACGCCGCCGAGCTGCTCGACCGGGCGGAGCAGGCGCCCGAGGTGCCGGTCGCCAGACACTACGACGGCCCGCGCTCCCATCGGACGGCAGCGAGCGCGCTGGCGTACGCGGCGCAGGGCTCGTCCAAGCACGCCTGACGCCGAGCGGCCGTTGCCGAGGGCCGGCACCTCGCGCGAAGATGGAGAGCGTCCCCGCAGAATAGGAGCGCTCCATGAAACCGCGGATTAGCATCGTGACGCTGGGCGTGAAGGATCTCGACAGGGCCCGCTCGTTCTACCGAGACGGCCTCGGCTTCCCGCTGCGCGCGGAGAGCAACGAGGACGTGGCGTTCTTCGAGCTCGACGGCAGGATCGTCCTCGCCCTCTTCGACAGGCACGACCTGGCCCACGACGCCTTCGTGCCGCCGGAGGGTTCGGGCTTCCGGGGCTTCTCCCTGGCGCACAACGTCGCGAGCGAGGCCGAGGTCGATCGGACCCTGGAGCAGGCGGTCGCCGCCGGGGCCACCTTGAACAAGCGGGGGCAGAAGGTGTTCTGGGGCGGATACTCGGGGTACTTCTCCGATCCCGAGGGTTTCCTCTGGGAGGTCGCGTACAACCCGTTCATGGATCTCACCTGAACCGCCCTTCGTCCGGGCGGATGCGTAGCTTGCCCGGGTGGCGGAAACGGGAGCGCCTTCGACCAGCCGGCGACGTGGGGCCGGGCCGACGATCGTGCGGGTCGCGATCGTCCTCGTCGCGCTGGCGATCGTGCTCGTCGTCGCGGCGTCGGTGTGGTTCCGCTCTGCGGCCTTCGAGCGGACGGTGAAGGAGCAGGCGCTCCCCGCCGTGTCCAAGCGCCTGGGCCGGGAAGTGACCGCCGGCGTGATCCGGGGGAGAGGGTTCTTCCGCACCGCGGTCGAGGTGGCCGACCTTCGGATCGCCGGGACCGGAACGGAGCCCTTCGTCACGGTAGGCAACATCAAGGTGCAGTTCAGCCCATGGCGCTTCTTGTTCAGCGCCGGCCGGGATCGGGAGGTCTCCAGCGTGGTGCTGCGTGCCTTGCACGTGAACCTCGTCCGCTCCCCGGACGGAAAATGGAACGTACCTACACCGGAGAAGCGGCCGCCGCCGAAGCGCCCCGTACACGTCGGCGTCATCCAGCTGATCGACGGCAGCGCCACCATCCTCGATCAGGTCAAGGGCACCCGCGTGGAGATCGAGGACATCCAGGCCCAGGGAACCGACCAGGATCCCGTCTTCACGCTGGAGGAGATGACCGCCCGCACCCTCGGCGGCACCATCCGCCTCGACGGCGCGCTGGATCGCAGCGATCCCCAGGCGCCCACCTGGAGGGGCGACGCGTTCATCGCCGGGATCGAGCTGGGCCGCTTCCCCGCGACCTCGAAGACGATCGACGGGACGCTCGTCGCGAACGGCCACGTCTCGGGTGAGGGCAGCGGCCTGGCGGAGGCTCGTCGCAGCGCCGACGGCACCGCCCACATCGAGCTCAGGGACGCCACCTGGATCCACTTCACCCTCGGCCAGGAGATCGTGAAGGCGCTGGGGAAGGTGATCCAATCGCACAAGCTCGAGGTGGTGTCGCCTTCGGAGAAGGCGCATACGCCGCTGGGCCAGCCGACCGCCGACCTGCGGATCCGCGAGGGGTGGGCGACCCTGGAGCGGCCGGTGCTCTTCCAGACGCCGTTGGGGCGCATGACCCTCACGGGGCGGGTGGGCCTCGACCAGCGCCTGGATCTCGCCGGCAGGGTGGTCCTCTCGCCGGAGTTCCTCACGGATCTCGTGGGGGGGAAGGTGGACATCCCCAACCCGCTGCCCGTGACCTTCCGCGTCCAGGGGACCGCGCAGGATCCGAAGGTGACGGACGTCGACATCGGCCCCTTCGGCGACTGGCTCCCCGGCCTGCTCGAACGGCTGAAGGAGAAGATCCTGTCGCCCTTCAAGAAGGACTGACGTGCCCGCCCTCCGAGGGCAGCGGCGGCGGAGGATTCGAAACGTCGAGAGGGGCCGCACCTCCAGCGCGCGGCCCCTCGCGACGATCCGATGGTGGACCGGTCGATCAGCCGGGTGGCGGCATGGCAGGAGAAGGTGCCGGCGTCGTGCGCTCCACCCCGAGCTGCCCGTCGATCCGGGCGCCGAGCCAGTGCCGCACCTTCGCGAGGTGCTGCTCCTCCTCGTTCAAAGCCTCGCGGAACCTCGTGGCCAGCTCGTCCAGGCCCACCCGCGCGGCGAGGTCGGAGAGCATCAGCCAGGCCGCGTTGTCAGCGAGCTCGGCGATGAGGATCGCGTCGAGGCACTCGGTGAAGGTCGTGCGGGGATCGGCGAGGACCTTGACGATCCCCGAGGACGCCACGCCGGTGACGTCCGCCGCCGGCGTCATCACCGTGGGGTCGGCGCCCAGCTGCTCGAGCGCGTCCACGAGGAGGCCGAAGTGCTCGAGCTCCTCGTCCCGGATCTGCTCGATGTCTTCGCGGGCGACGCCGTCTTCGTGGATCGAGGCGGCGTCGTATTTGGCGAGGAGCGCCTCGTAGAGGCGGACGCCGGATCGCTCGAAGGCGAGGCGCTGGCCGAGGAGGTCCAGGAGAACGTTGGCGTTCTTGCCCTGGAGCCTCTGCATCAGCGTCGCCGCCGCGCCCTTCAGCGAGGAGGGCGGCGGCATGGTGCCCACCGGCTCTGCCCTGCCGCAGATGTCGACCCGGTACTTCGAGGCGCCGGCCATCTCGAACGACCGCTGGGGCATCGAGTCGATGGCGCCGTCCACGGTCTTCTTGGTCAGGATGGGCGAGGTGGCTGCGCCCGTCCGGTTCCTCCCGATGTCGGTCGGCTTGTGGGTCACTGGATCCTCCCTTCGGTACGCTCGTACTGCACCCGATCGGCGAGCTCCGTCCCCGGCGCCCAGCGATAGCCCTCGGCGATCAGCTCGGAGGGCGAGCCCTCGGAGTTGAGCTGGTCGCGGTAGCGCAGCGTGGCCGGGCTCTCGGGGCCCTCGGTGAACTGCGTCCCCACCGCGCGCAGGTCGACCTCGGCGGCGAGCGTCTTGCGGATGAAGTCCCGCTGGCTCTCGAAGCGGATCGGCTCGGGGAGCGTCGACGGGAGCAGCGTCATCGGATCCCGCTTCTCCACCCGCTTCATCAGCTCCATCACGAAGTGGAGGTGCCCGAGCTCGTAGTCGAGGAACCGCTCCCAGATCGCCTTGAGCCGCGGGTTGCTCTCCCCCTGCACGCAGCTCCAGTAGTTGTAGACCTCGGTGGCCTCGTGCACCAGCCACTTCTCGAGCCAGGTCTCGTTGGGATCGATGATCGACTCGTACTGGGTGACGTGCTGCTCCTCGATCGAGGCGATCTCCGCGTAGAGCATGCGGCCGATCGGATCCGGATACGTGGGGCCGATGTTCATGTAGTAGGTGTGGACCTGGTTCTCCGCCGCCATGATCGTCCCGGCGTTGAGCTTGGTTATGGGCGCCGCCTTGGTGCGATCGTACGGGTTGCGAAGCTCGTCCTCCGGATGCCGGTGCTCGACGATGGTCGGCCGGCCAGCCCGGATGTCGGTGTAGCTCTGGAGGATGTCGTTGGCGTCGCGCCCTTCGACCCGATCCATGAGCGCCGAGTATCGGTACAGGTGGTCGAAGTCCTCGAGCATGCCGAAGCGGTAGACCTGGGCCAGGTACGGATCCGGCTCCGCCTGGGCCACGCTCGCGGTCACCTCGATGGCGACCTGTTCAAAGCCGAGGGTGGTCTCGAGGGGCGACTGGTCGGGAGGGTTCAGCCAGTTGACCATCGTCTGCTGGTGCTGCTCCGCCCGCCGCACCGTGGCGAGGGGGAGCTGCAGCTCCCGGTTCATCCGCGCGGCCGCGTGGGAGAATCGGATCGACTCCGACTCGATCCCGTTCATCAGGATCACGCGAACGCGGCTGAACGCATCGTCGTTGAGCTTGCTGAAGGGCGGGCCCGCCATCTCCCGCCAGGTGAACCTCTGCCGGTCGAGGGGCACGCCCCTCTCCTTCGAGATATCGAGTGCCATGGACGTGACCTCCTCTGGTCACTTCAACGTGGCACCTCCCCACCCGGAGACAACCCCGAGCCGTGCGGCCTCTCGGCCCCTCGCGCGGGCCCGAAGCCGATCAGCGAAGGGCGGCGGAGACGAGATCCGCGAGGGCGAAGAAGGCGGGGGGCCGGATGTCGCCTCCGTCGACGGTTGTGTCCGGCTCCGCCGTGACGACGACGAGGAGATCCTCCTCCGGCACCGCGTAGAGGTACTGGCCCCCGTGCCCCCACGCGAAGAACGCGCGGGCCTCGGGGCGCACCCACCAGTAGAAGCCGTAGCCCAGGCCGCGGTCCTCGCCCAGGTTCGAGGGAAATACGCGGGCCGTGGTGGACGCGAGCATCCACGCCCGCGAGACGAGCTGCCGATCGCCCCATCGCCCTCTGCCCAGCGCGAGGAGCCCGAGCTTCGCGAAGTCGCGGGGCTTCAGGTAGAGGCCGTAGGGGCCGTAGGTGACGCCGTCCGCGTGGGCCAGCCAGCGCCTGTCCGTGATCCCGAGCGGGCCGAGGAGCGCCTCGTCGGCGAACTCCGCCATGGATCGCCCTACCGCCGCCTGGATCGCGCCGGAGACGAGGTGGGGATCGCAGTCCTGGTAGTCGAAGCGGCTGCCGGGATCGCGGGCGAGCGGCCGCTCGAGGATATACCGGAGGCCATCCCCCTCCACCTCGTGGGCCATGACCATCGAGAAGTCGTGGTTGGGAAACTCCAGGCCCGATCGCATGGTGAGGAGCTGCGGCAGGGTGATCTGCGCCTTGCGCTCTCCCAGGCCCTCGAGCTGGGAAGGGAGGTAGGCGCCGAGCGGGCGCTCGAGATCGACGAGGCCGCGATCGACGGCGACGCCGGTGACGAGGGAGGTGACGCTCTTGGTCGCCGACATGATCGCGTTCTTGCGGTGCACGTCGTCGAGATCGCGGGCGTACCCTTCCGCCACGAGGACACCGCCGCGGACGACGAGGAGGGAGATCGCGGGGACGAGCTCGTCCTCCGAGAAGAAGAGGCGGTAGGCCTGCTGCAACTTCGCCGCGTCGAAGCCGTGCTCCTCCGGATCGCCGATCGCCCAGCCGTCGCCGAGCTCACGCGGCCGATCGTTGTAGGCGATCTTCACCGGCCCGTCGGCGAGGCAGGCCGGCAGCGCCAGCGTGGCGAGGATGAGAGCGGCGAGGCGGCTAGAAGTCATGGGCGAGGCCGGCGACGAGCGAGTTCTCGAGGAGCTCCATCGTCTTTGGCGCAGCGTGGTGGCGGTAGCGCAGCGCCCACGTCGCCTGGAGCAGCCAGGAGTCGGAGAGGGTCCACTCCCACGCGAGCGCGGCCTCGACGGAGACGTACTCGTGGAGGGAGGTGAGAGCCATGTCCTCGTGGGGCCTCCCCAGGAGGAAGCCGACGCTCTTCAGGTCGTCGATCTTGTTGGTCCGCTCGGCGGGAGGACGGGACGCCAGCGCCACCAGGGGGAGTGAGAGGGAGGCCCGCAAGGTGTGCGTCGGCGCGATCGGGCGCTCCCACAGCGCAGCGGGGCCGAGCTCGTGGGCCGCGAGCCAGTAGAGGTGCTCCTCGTCCCAGTCGACGTAGTACTGGAGAGCGTGGTCCCAGCGGTAGCGCCCTCCCGCCCAGATGTGGCCGCCGCCGAGCTCCGCCACCGGGAGGAGGAGCGTGTAGTCGAGGCGGAGGGCGAGCGCCGCCGCGCCGGCGCCGTAGCGGTTCGTCACCCAGACCGCCGGCAGCTCAAGCCCCGCCGCGTGCCGCAGCGTCGGCGAGCGCCGCTCGAAGCCGAAGGCGACGGCGGCGCCCAAGCCATCCCAGCGGAAGCGGCGGGTCAGCTCGTCGCGGAGCTGCAGGTGTGGCGCGCCCAGGCCGAGGGCGAGGCGGTTCGGCCCGGCGTCCGCCCGAGCCACGCTGGCGGCGACGAGCACGATCGTCATCACGCAGGCGACCGGAAGGGCTCTCATCATGCGATCAGGTTCTTGATGGCGAGCCCCACGAGGACGAGGCCGCCAGCGGCGTCCAGGCGCTTTCCCAGCAGCTGGCCGAAGCGCCTGCCGGCGAGGAGGCCGGCCACGCTCAGCGCCGCCGTCACCACGCCGATCGTGACGATCGAGGGCAGCAGCGGCGCGCCGAGGAGGGGGAGGGTGAACCCCGCCGCGAGCGCGTCGATGCTGGTGGCGATCGCGAGGACGAACATCACCCGCAGGCCGAAGAGCTTCTCGTCCTTGCGCAGCGCAGGCGCTTCGTCGGGCGATCGCGCCTCCAACAACATCTTCGCGCCGATGCCGGCCAGGAGCACGAAGGCGATCCACCGATCCCAGCCGCCCAGGAGCGGGCCCACGCGGCTCCCGGCGAACCAGCCGATCAGCGGCATCAAGGCCTGGAAGCCGCCGAAGAAGACGGCCACCAGGACCGCATGCCGGGGCCGGATGCGCGACGCCGCCATCCCGCGGGACGCGGAGACGGCGGCGGCGTCCATCGCGAGGGCACAGGCGAGGAGGAGGATCGCGGGGTACGTCACCGCGCCTACCTAACACGATCGCCGCCGCGTCGGATCAGGCCGGAGGAACGGCCTCCTCGGTCTCGTCGAAGACCAGGCGCCTGGGCTCTCCTTCCGACTTCATCTCCTGCGCCCGATCGCTCATCTGCCCGCCGAGCTCGGCGAGGCGCTTCTTGGTCATGCTCTTCTGGACCATCGGGAAGAGGGTGTTCTCCTCCTCCTTCACGTGGTGCTGGATGTCCTCCTTCAGCACCGAGCACTTGGCGATCCACTGCTCGTCCGACCAGTCGAGGTCCAGCATGTCGGCGATGAGACGCTTGGCCTGCAGGTGCTCCTCCACCGCCTCGCGGAGCTCGTCCTCGGTGCGCTCCTCGAAGGCCGCCGGGTAGAAGATCTCCTCCTCGATGTGTGAGTGGACGAGGAAGGCGTCGGCGAGCTGGAAGAAGAGCGCCGCCATCTCCTCCCCCTCCGATCCCTCGAGCTTCGAGAAGAGCTGCTCCACCTGGCGGTGCTGGGACTTCAGAAGTTCGATCGCGTCCATGCGGTCCTCCTCCTTCCGGTAAGGGTCCGCACCCCGGGAGCCTGGCGCCAGCAGGGCCACTGCGGGCGGGCGCCTGGTCCTTGATTCCGTCCGCTCGGGAGCCGTGTTAGCGTCGGGTTGCCCGTCTTTCCGCTCAGGGTGTCCAACCGATCCGAATGGACTCGAGCGCCGTCGATCAGCTCTATCGCGCCTACGGCCCAGCCGTGCTTCGCCGCGCCCGCGCCATCCTCCACGACGAGGAGCAGGCACGGGACGTGATGCAGGAGGCGTTCATCCAGGCGATCGAGGCGGGCGACGGGTTTCGCGGCGACGCGTCGCCCATGACCTGGATGTATCGGATCACCACAAACCTCTGTCTGAACCGCATCCGCGATCACGCGCGCCGCTCGCGCCTCCTCTCCGAGAACGCGAAGCAGGACGAGGTGGCGACCGAGGCGCTCCCGGAGGATCGCCTCACCCTGGCCGCCATCCTGCGCGGCGTCCCCGAGCACCTTTGGGAGATCGCCGTCCATCACTACGTGGACCGGATGAGCCACGAGGAGATCGCCGGGATCATCGGCACCTCGAGGCGCACGGTGGGAAACCGGCTGGAGGAGTTCAAGAGGCTCGCCCGCGCGGCGGCCGGCGACACGGTGGAGGCCGCACGATGAACGGGTACCTGGAAGTGGACGGAGCCCCTCGGGAGGGATGCCTCTCCGATCTCACCATCGACCGGCTCCTCGCCGGCGAGCTCGGCGAGTCGTCGGACGCGATGACCCACCTCCGAGGCTGCGCCGCCTGCGCCACCCGACGCGACGGGATCCTCGCGGACGCGGAGGCCTTCCGTGCCGAGCGGGACCAGCCCCGCCTGTCGGTGGTACGCGGTGGCGGAGAAGGCCGCCCGGCGGGCTCTCACTGGATGCGGCGGGTGGCGCCGCCCCTGGCGCTCGCCGCCGGAGTGGCGGCGGTGGCGGTGATGCTTCCCGCGCGATCGCCCTCGCCGACGGAGGGCTACGTGACCAAGGGTGGCGGGACGCTCTCGCTGATCGCGCGCACCGGGGACGGGAGGGTCGATCGGGTCCTCCCCGGTGATCCCCTCGCGCCAGGCGACGCCGTCCGCTTCGAGGTGAAGGCGGCCGAGGCCGCGCGGGTGTGGATCCTGGGCATGGACGCCGCCGGGGCGGTGACGGCCTACGTGGAGGACGCCGCGCTACAGGGTGGACCCGCGCGGCTGCTGCCGGGGAGCGTTCTGCTCGATCGGACCCTCGGCATGGAGCGGATCGTCGCGCTCTTCTGCCGCGATCGCATCGAGAAGGCGGCGGTGATCACCGCCGGGCAGGCGGCCCTCTCACGGGCCGGTGGCGAGCCGGCGGGGGAGGTGGCGGTCGAGCTGCCGGGCTGCACGCAATCGTCGATCCTCATTCGGAAGGCGAAGAGATGAGCCGCGCCTCTGCGAGGTGGGAAGGCGCCGTCCGGCTCGCGCTCGCGGTGTCATGTGCCGCGTGTGCGTTGGCGTCTCCGGCGGCGGCAGGAGCCGGAGGGCGGGTGGCCGTGCTCGTGGGCGCCAACGTGGGCGTGGCGGGTGAGGCGCGCCTGCGCTACGCCGAAGCGGATGCCGAGCGGATGGCCGGCATCCTCCGGGACGTCGGTGGCTTCGATCCCGCGGACGTGATCGTGCTGGGTGGCACCACCGCCGAGTCGGTGCGGCGCGCCCTGATCTCCGTGAACGCGCGGTTGCGGGACGAGAGGAGGGAAGGCTCGCTCCTCTTCGTCTACTTCTCGGGTCACGGTGACTCCGAATCCCTCCACCTCTCCGGGACCCGGCTGGATCTCAAGGAGCTTCGCTACCTGGTCTCCGGCTCGTCCGCCCAGGCGCGGGTGCTGGTGATCGACTCCTGCCGCTCCGGCGGGATCACGCGGGTCAAAGGAGGCACCCCGGGGCCGGCGTTCGACGTCAGGATGCACCGCTCCGGCCCCGAGGGGATCGCCATCCTCACCTCCAGCACCGCCGGGGAGGACTCACAGGAGTCCGACGCGCTGCGCGCCTCCATCTTCACCCACTACTTCGCCTCGGCGCTGCTGGGGGCGGCCGATCGGGATCACGACGGCATCGTTACGCTGGGTGAGTCGTTCTCGTACTCGTCGGAGCGGACCCTCGCCGCCTCCGCCTCCACGCTGGCGGGGCCCCAGCACCCGACCTACCGCTACGATCTCGGAGGGAGGGACGACCTCGTGCTCACGAGCCCCGGCCGCGCCAACGCGCAGGTCGGTTTCCTCGCGTTCGCGGAGCCGGGCATGTGGCTGGTGAGCCGCGCCGCCGCGGTCGAGACCGTGATCGCCGAGGTGTCCACCGATTCGCCGGGAGCCAGGCTGGCGCTTCGCGAGGGGCGCTACGTGGTGACCAGGCGCGAACCGGACCACCTCCTCCAGGGTCGGGCGGACGTCGCCGAGGGCCGCACCACCGGCGTCACCGGCACCAGGATGACGCGGATCGAACACGCGCGGGTGGTGCGAAAAGGCGGTACCGATCTGGAATCTGCGCTGGGTGTCTTCGCCGTCGGAGGGATCCGCTCGGCAATCCTCGGCCTCGGCACCGCGGCCCGGGGAGAGGCCGGGGTCCGCCTCGATCTCGCGGTGCTGTCGCTCGAGGCGCGGCTGGGGATCGGAAGCTCCACCACGCACAGCGATCGCCTGCGCATCGATACACGGGAGCTCGCCGTGTCACTCGCTGCGCTGCGGGCCTTCGACCTCGGGCCGATCACGTGGAGCGCCGGCGTCGAGGCCGGTGGGCTGCGGATCGATCAGTCGTTCCACGAGGAGCAGACGCCGGATCGAACCGCCCTGGCCTGGAGCGTGGGTCCGCTGACGACGGTGCAGGTGCCGATCGCCGGTCCCTTGGACCTCCGGATCGAAGGCGCTCTCCTCACCTGGTTCCTGCCCGGAGAGCGCGAGGCGGCGACGCCGGTGTCCGCCAGGGCCGCCGCCGGGATCGGAGCGTCCTTTTGAAGGCCCGGATCGCCGTCCTGTCGCTTTCGCTCCTCGCCGCCTGCGGTGATCCGCTCGCCGATGGCTCCTACCGCGGCGAACCGCTCGCCACTCTCTACGGCAGGACCACGGGCGACGCCGGTACCTCGTCCATCGCGCACCCTCACGTCGCCATCGTCTGGGTCAACTTCCTGAGCGATCAGATCCGCGCCCTCCAGGTGATGGCGCCGATCGAGGCCGGGCCCCTCTCCGACTTCGCGCTCCAGATCTGGGACGCCCCTCCGCCGGAGGTCCTCGCCGAGCTATGCGACGGCACCCGGTTGACGGTCGGTTTCGTGATCGCCGTGGAGGACGCGAATGGGGACGGAGCGGTCTCGATCGATCTCGAGTCCGGGGAACTCGAAGCGCCCGACCTGACCTTCGGATTCGCCGCCCGCAACGCGATCGTCTACCTCGACCGGGTCGGCTCCAAGGAGTGCGGGGGCGTGCCGATGGACATCGACTTCGGAGACGGCCGATCGCTCTTCGTCACGGGGCTGGACGCCTGCGGCTTCACCACGCCCGCGGAGGGCGGGCTCCTCTCCGTCCAGCTCTTCCCCCCCACGAGCAGGATCCCGGATGGCGACGAGATCGAATGTGAGGATCTTTCAGTCACTCCGTGACGAGTTGCCCGAAAACCGCCCCCGGGTGTCCAAGGGATCGCAGTTGCTCGAAAGGGAGATGAACCGAATGCGATCGATTACGAAATGGATCCTGGCGGCCGCAGCGCTCACCCTCGTGACGGGGTGCAATGTGGCGGATGACGAAATCCTCGAGCCTACGAGGCCCGTGGCGCAGGTGCACGGCGTGGTGTCCTGGAGCGACGGCCCGGGCGCTCCGGCAAACCCCCACGTCGGCATGATCTGGATGGGCCTCGAGGACTCCGATGTGCTGCCCCGCACCGCGACGCAGGCAAAGCCGTTGACCGGCGGGCCGGGTACCTCGTTCGACCTCCCGGTGTTCGCGGCTCCGCCCGCCGATGTCCTGACCGTCGCCGAGATGGAGGACGGCTCGGTCTTCCGGTATTCCCTCGGAGTCGTCTTCGCCTTCGACGACGTGGACGCCGACGGCGCCTTCGAGGTGGACGAGGAAGGCATCGCCGCTCCCGACCGCCCCTTCGCCTTCTCTGCCACCGACTGGCTGATCTACCTCGAAGGCGATCTCACCGAGGAGGGCCTGGCCGAGATGTTCGAGAACCCCGAGGCGGCGCACGCCGGAATCTTGCGCGCCCGCTTGGATCCCTGCTCCTTCCAGATGGAGATCGTCGACCTGTCGGAGCCGCTGACCATGGTGCCGATCGATCCGACCCTGGAGGATCCAGACGACACCGGCGACTGGGACTGCGTGCCTCCTGCCGAGTGATCGGGCCGCTTCCGGAGACGACGCCCTCTCTGGCCATCGCGGCTTTGCGGGGGCGTCGCCTCTTCAGCGAGCCCCGAGCTCGAGCACCACCCTGGCCCCGCGCCCGGACGGCGGATCCTCGAACCGGATGGTGCCGCGGTGGCGGCGGGCGATCTCTCGCGCCACGGTGAGCCCGAGGCCGGCGCCGTCGCGCTTGGGTGGCGATCGGTGGAACGGCTCGAAGACCGCCTCGCGATCCTGCGGCGCGAGCCCCGGCCCTCCGTCGTCCACGACGAGGCGGGAGAGGCCCTGGATGCGTCCGGCGTCGACGACGACCGCGCCGCCGGGGGAGGTGAGCGTGATCGCGTTGTGGAGGAGGTTGTCGACCGCCTGTCGCAGCGCCGCGGCGTCGCCGGTCGCTGGGGCGTCGCCGCCGATGAAGCGCAGCGTGACGTCGCGGGATGCCGCCAGCGCAGCGAAGGAGGCAACGGAGGCCGCGGCGATCGCCCGGAGGTCGACCGGATCGGCCGCCAGCGGCGCGCCCCTCATGGCCGCGAGATCGAGGAGGCGGGTGGAGAGCGCGGCGAGCCGGTCCACCTCGTCCCGGGTCTCGCGCAGGGACTCCTCCAGCTCCTCGCGGCTGCGCTCCCGGCGCAGCGCGAGATCGAGGGAGACGCGCATGGCGGCCAGCGGCGTGCGCAGCTCGTGCGCAGCGTCCGCGAGGAGCCGCTCGCGCGCCATGCGGCTCCCCTCGAGCTCGAGGGTGGCGGTGGCGATCGCGTCCCGCAGGCCGGAGATCTCGTCGCCGGCGGCGTCCTCGGATGGGAGCCGATCGAGCTCTCCTCGAGCCAGGCCGGCGACGTGGGCGGCGAGGTTGGAGATCCGCCTCGCGAGGGCCCTGGCGCGGACCGCCTGGAAGGCGCCAAGGAGGATCGCGAACGCGGCGGTGAGGATCGTCGCGGCCACGTGGAAGCGCCGCATCGTCGCGTCGACACCCGCGAAGTCGGCCGCCAGCCGCAGCGTGTAGGGCCGCTTCTCCTTCGGGTGCACGAGGGTCACCAGGAGCTCGCGCGCGTTCGCCGCCCGATCGGTGCGGAGCACGGGCCGCTCTAGCTCGGCGGACGGGAGGATCGTGGCGGGGACGCCGCCGACCCTCGGGAAGACCAGCTTCAGCGCGCCGTCGGGGCCGTACACGCTCGCCACGGGCGCGAAGGGGCGGGCCTGCTCGAGGAGAGGCGAGATCTCCATGTGCAGGTGGACCGCGCCGTCCGGCGAATCGAAGAGGCTGATCGCCTCGGTGGTCGCCTGGGCGAGGAGCGCCTCGTCGAGGGCCTGGTGGAGCGAGTGGCGGAAGCTCTCGCCGGCGAGGAAGAACGCGGCGGCGGCGCCGAGGGCGGGGACGAGGGCGCCGAAGATCCAGAGGCGGGTGACGAGCTTCATGGGGCCCCTTCGGCGAGGCGGTAGCCGACGCCGCGCACCGCCTCGATCCGGACGTCGTCCACGCCGGCGTCGCGCAGCTTGTGGCGCAGGTAGCCCACGTAGACGTCGACCACGTTGGGCGCGCCGTCGAAGTCCAGGCCCCACACCTTGCTGAGCAGGTGGGTCCGGGTGAGGACCTCCGCCTTGCGGGAGGCGAGCTCGTCGAGGAGGGCGAACTCCCGCGCGGTCAACGACTCGGACCTCTCGCCGACGACGATGGCGCGCTTTCCCCGATCGAGGCGGGCCTTGCCGAGGGCGAGGTCCCCGACGGCGGCGCCGCCCCGGCGATGGAGGGCGTCGATCCGGGCGAGGAGCTCCTCGAAGGCGAACGGCTTGACCAGGTGATCGTCGGCGCCGGCCCGCAGGGACGTGACCTTCTCTCCCACGGAGCCCCGGGCGGTGAGCATCAGCACGGGCGTGCGCATCCCGCGGTCGCGCCAGTGGCGCAGGAGCTGGATGCCGTCCCGGCCCGGGAGCGACCAGTCGAGGACGATCACGTCGTAGGGGACGGCGAGGGCCTGCTCGGCGGCGACGTCTCCGTCGAGGCAGACGTCCACGGCGTGCCCCTCCTCCTTCAGCCCCCTGGCGAGCAGGTGCGCGAGCTTCTCCTCGTCTTCGACCACGAGCAATCGCATCCGAAACTCCTCAACCGGACTTCTCCAACGCCCGATCGCTGCCGCGTCGTCCCGGCGCCAGCCAAGGATAGAGGGTCGGGAGGACGAAGAGGGTGAGGAGCGTCGAGGTGACGAGGCCGCCCACCACCACCGTGGCGAGGGGGCGCTGCACCTCCGCGCCGATGCCGGTGGCGAGCATCATCGGCACGAACCCCAGCGCGGCGACGAGCGCCGTCATCAACACGGGGCGGGACCGCGACAGCGCCGCCTCCCGGGCGGCATCGGCGGGCTCCATGCCGTCGCCCTCGAGGCGGAGGAGGCGGTGCATGAGCACCACGCCGTTGAGCACCGCGATCCCGGAGAGGGCGATGAACCCGATGATCGCCGAGATCGAGACCGGCATGTCGCGCAGCCACAGGGCGAAGATGCCGCCCACCGTGGCGAAGGGCACCTGGATGAGCAGGATCGCGGCGGGGCGCAGGCGGTGAAAGGTCGCGACGAGGAGGCCGAAGATCAGCAGGAGGACCACGGGGATCACCATGGCGAGGCGGCCCTGCGCCTCCCGCAGGTTCTCGATCTGCCCGCCCCAGGTCCACCGGATCCCCTCGGCACCGGCGAGCCCCGGCTCGACAGCGGCCTTCGCGGCGTCGGCGACCTCGCCCAGCGACGCGCCTCGCACGTTGAAGCCCACCACGATCCGGCGCTGCGCGCCCTCGTGGCCGATCATGCTGGGGGTCTTCGTCGTCCTCACGTCGGCGACCCGGTGCAGCGGGGAGATCCGCCCGCCTGGCCCCACCACCGGCAGATCCGCGAGGGCGAAGGCGCTGGTCCCGGCGCCGAGGCGCAGGACGATGGGGACCTCCTTCACGCCGACCCAGGTGGTGCCGACGGGGATCCCCACCCGCACGGCGCTCACCGCGTCGAGGACGTCCGCCGCCGCGAGGCCTGCCTGGGCCGCGGCGATCGCGCGCGGCTCCACCTCGACCAGCGCGACGTCGGGCGGGGTGGTGACGCGGACGTCGGCGGCGCCCTTCACGTGCTCGATCGCGTCCTTCGCGGCGTCGGCGAGTCGGCGCAGCTCGCCGAGATCTTCGCCGTAGATCGCGAGCGAGACGTCCGACACCTCGCCGCCCACCAGCTCGTTGAAGCGCATCTGGATCGGCTGGGTGAAGGCGAAGTCGCTGGCGGGATCCTCACGGGAGATCGCGTCTTCGAGCTCCTCGATCAGCGCGTCCTTGGTGAGGCCGGGTCGCCACTTGGATCGAGGGGCGAGCTCGATGAAGACGTCGGCCTGATCGATCCCCATGGTGTCCGTGGCGACGGCGGGGCTGCCGATCCGCGACGAGACGTGGAGGACCTCGGGGGCGGCGGCCATCAGCGTCCGCTCGAGCCGCCCCGCGTCGCGCACCGCGGAGTCGATGGAGATGTCGGACGAGCGGGTGGTCTGCACCACGAGATCGCCCTCGTCGAGCTGCGGGATGAACTCGGTCCCGAGCGAGGAGAAGGCCACCGCGCCTCCGACGAGGATGGCCGCCGCGGCGACGGCGACGACGACGGGACGGGTGGTCACCCGATGGAGTGAAGCGCCGTAGAGGCGATCGGTGATCCGGAGGAGGAGCGGATCCACGGCGGGGACGTCCTTCGGGCGCAACAGCTTGCTCGCCAAGGCCGGGACGACCGTAAGCGCGTACAGCAGCGAGCCGGCGAGGGCGAAGACCATGGTGAGCGCCATGGGCCGGAACATCTTCCCGTCGATGCCGGTGAGGGAGATCACCGGCAGGTACACGAGGAGGATCACCATCACGGAGAAGAACACGGGCCGCGCGACGGAGCGGGCGGTAGAGCCCACGTGGGCCTGCCTCGCCTCGCCGTCCCGATCGAGGACGGAGCGCTCCGGACGCCTCCTCGGATCCAGGGCGTGGAAGATCGCTTCGACCATCACCACGGCGCCGTCGACGACCAGGCCGAAGTCGATGGCGCCGAGGCTCATCAGGTTCCCGGGGATCCCGAGGAACACCATGCCCGCCGCGGCGAAGAGCATGGAGAAGGGGATCGCCGCCGCCACCAGCAGGCCGGCCCGCAGGCTCCCCAGCATCGCGAAGAGGATCACGACGACGAGCAGGCCGCCCTCGGCCAGGTTTTTTCCCACCGTCTTGAGCGTCTCGTGGACGAGGTCGCTGCGGTCGTAGACCAGGCGGATGCGCACGTCCTCGGGGACCGCCCGGCGCAGATCCGGGAGGACCTCGTGGATCCGATCCATGACGGCCAGGGCGTTCTCGTCCCGAAGCATGAGCGCCATCACGTAGACGAGCTCGCCGCCGCCGTCGGCGGTGGCGGCGCCCAGCCTGGGGAGGCTCCCCCAGCCCACGGTGGCCACGTCGGAGACGCGGACGATCTCGCCGGACGGCTCCGAACGCACGATCGCCGCGCCGAGGGCGGAGGGATCCGCCGGGCGGGCGATGCCCCGCAGGAGCGCCTGCCCGCCTCCTGCCGGGACGCTCTCGCCGGCGGCGCTCCCGGAGGCCCGCCGCAGCGCCTCCTCGAGGTCGCCGAGCGCGAGACCGCGGGCGGAGAGGCGGTGGGGATCGGCCTCCACGGAGAGGGTGCGGGACTCCCCACCCCAGGTGTTCACCTCCACCACGCCGGGAACCGAGCGGAGGAGCGGACCGACCTTCAGCTCCGCGATCTCGAGGAGCTCCGTGGGTGTGCGCGAAGGAGAGGAGAGGGTGAACTGGAAGATCTCGCCCAGGCCACCGGTGAGCGGGCCGAGCTCCGGCTCGTCGACGCCCTCAGGGACGGTGACGCCGCGCATCCGCTCCGCGATCATCTGTCGGGCGCGGTAGGGATCCACCGAGTCCTCGAAGATCGCCGTGATCGCCGAGAGGCCGGGGCGGGAGCTGCTGCGCTGGGTGACGAGGCCGGGCACACCGCCCAGGGCCGCCTCGATCGGCCTGGTGACGAGCCGCTCCACCTCGCCCGGCGTGAGGCCCGGCGCGCGGGTGAGGACCTGCACCTGGTTGTGGGTGATGTCGGGGAGCGCGTCGAAGGAGAGACGCGAGGCCACCACCGCGAGGACGAGGACGACCGCGCCCGCACCGGCCAGCACCGCGCCGCGGTGGGCCACGGACGCGTGGACGAGCCGCTCGATCAGGGAAGGCTTGGCCGGGCCCATCAGTGATGGCCTCCGCCTTCCTCGGGCTTGCCGGCGCCGAAGTGGACCGCGTCCGCGGCGACCTCGTCGCCGACCGAGAGCGCGCCTGCGACGAGGGCGTCGGTCCCGGACGAAGCCAGCACCTTCACCGGGATCTCCTTGGCTTCGTCGCCTTCTCGGCGGAAGACGAAGGTCTCGCCGTCCTCCAGGAAGACGGCGAGCGCCGGGACGGCCACCGCTTCGCCGCTCCCCTTGGGCATGGACACCCGCAGCACGCCCGCGACGCCAGGCGGGATCGGACGCGCCGGGTCCAGGAAGAGCTCCCGGGTTCCGTCCCGCGGATCGACCAGGGGCGACGCGGTCAGGAGCGTGAGCGGGACGGGCTCGTCTCGTCCGGAGACGAACGAGAGCGTCGAGCCCTCGGGAGGCATCGCCTGGCTGCGGGCCACGATGCGGCTCGGCCCCGACCCGGCCACGCGCACGAGCGGCTTGCCGCCCGACTCCCGGATCGAGCCCACGGGAGCGTCGATCGAGACGACGACGCCGGCGATGGGGCTGCGGATGGTGACCACGCCACCGCCCGAGACGAGGCGCGAGGCGTCCCCCGCCGAGAGGCCGGCGGCGCCCAGGATCGACGAGGCGATCAGCTTCTCCGCCCGGGCCTCGCCCAGCGCGGCTTTTGCGTCGGCGCGATCCGCCAGGCGTGCGAGGCCGTGCTCCGCGAGGGTGTCGAGCTGGGCCTTGCGCTTCGAGTGGGCGTCGATCCGGACCTGCGCCGCGGCGAGGCGCCCGGCCGCGCCGATCACCTCCGGCATCACCACGTCGACGAGGGGTGCGTCCTTCCCCACGCGGTCGCCCACTCGTACGTGAACGTTGCTGACACGAGCTGCGAAGGGCGGCGAGAGCGGCGCGTCGGCGTCGGGCGGCCCCACGCTGCTCGCGGTCGCCTCCAGGAGCGGGAGCCCCTCGGGCGTTCGGACCTTCACCCAGGGGCTGGACGTGCTCGACGCCGCCGGCCTCTCCAGGGCGAGACGCGGCTCCTCCTTCGGCGTGCAAGCGCCGAGCAGGGAAAGGGCACAGAGGAGATTGAGGAATCGGGTCATCGAATCGTTCCTTCGTTCGAACCGGAGGTCTCCAGGAGCAGCGCGAGGCGGACCTGCGCGGCGGCGGCGTCGGCGCGCGCGCGGACGAGTTGAGCCTTCACCCGGGCGAGGGCCTGCCGGGATCGCAGCAGGTCGACGACCGTGCCTTCGCCCAGCGAGAGCTCCAGCTCGCGGAGGCGCACCGCCTCGCTGGCGGCCGGCACCATCTCGGCCTCGATCACTGCGAGCGACTCCGCCGTGTGCTCGACCTCGTGCTGGAAGCCGACCGCGAGGGCCCGGGCGCGGGAGGAGGCCGCCTCGACCTCGCCCTCGAGGGAGCGGGCGGACGCCGCCGCCTGGCCGCGGTCGCGCTGGCTGCGCTCGAAGAGCGGCAGCTCCATGGAGAACACCGCGTACCATGCGCGATCCTGGGGGCCGTCCTGGCGGTAGGCCGCGCCCACGCCGAGGCGGGGAACGGCCTCGGCGGCGAGCTCCCTGGCGCGCGCCTTCGCCGCCGAGGCCTGCATCGATCGCAGCGCGACGTCCGGGACCCGATCGATCGCCGCCACTACCACCTCGAGCGCCCCCTCTTTCGGGAGCGAGGGGGCCGGCAGATCGCCCGAGGCGATCAGCGCGCTCGGCACCTGGAGCTGGAGCCGGGCCGCGAGATCGAGGCCGAGGTCGTGGACCTCGCCCTCCTGCGCCACGAGGGCGAGCCTCGCCTCGGCCAGGTAGAGGCGGGCCTCCGAGACCTCGGCCGCGGTGTGGGATCCCGCGGCGGCGCCCTTCTCCAGGCGAGCGACGAGCTGCTCGGCGAGCGCCACCTCCTCCGCCACGTCTTCAAGGGATCGGGACGATCCCCAGAGCGCGCAGAAGGCGGTGGCGGCATCCAAGCGGATCCCGAGGGCGGCAGCGTCCGCCTCCCGATCCAGCGCCTTCGCCTCCGCCTCGCCGGCGGCCCTCCTCGCGCCACCCAGGCCGGTGAGAGGGATCGGCTGGATCACCGTGACCTCGGCGGCCAGGCCGCTATCTGGCCCCGTCGGGCGGACGCCGGGGGAGATCTCCACCTCCGGGTTGCCCAGCCCCGAGATCGAGCCGTTCGCGGTGCGCTGCGCGGCGGCGGCCTGCCGTGCCGCCACCACGGAAGGAGCGCCGGCTGCCAACGCCATCACCTCGTCGAAGGAGATCGGCCGCCTGGTGGTGGTGGGGTGGTGGGGATCGGTGGGTCCTTGCGCCGACGCGGCGGCGGCCCCGAGCACGATCATGGTGGCAAGAGCGAGCCTCATGTTCGCGGACGCTAGCGCCATTCGGTAAGTCGCATCTTCAGAAGTCGATGAGAGAAAACTCATCGAACCGTGCCGCTTGCCACCCCGGATCCCGCATGGAAGTCTGCGCCCCATGAGCAGACCGTTTCGCGTGCTGGGCTTGCAGCAGGTCGCCGTCGGCGGGAAGGACAAGGCGCGCTTGCGCCGCCTGTGGGTGGACGTCCTCGGGCTCGAGCCCACCGGGACCTACCGCAGCGAGAAGGAGAACGTGGACGAGGACATCACCGTCCTCGGCGCGGGCCCATTCCGGGTCGAGGTCGATCTGATGCAGCCGATCGACCCGGAGAAGAAGCCGAAGGTGGACGAGCCGGCGCTGAACCACATCGGGCTCTGGGTGGACGATCTCCACGCGGCGGTGGCGTCGCTGGAGGCGCAGGGCATGCGCTTCACGCCGGGTGGGATCCGCAAGGGCGCCGCCGGACACGACGTGTGCTTCATCCACCCCAAGGGGAACGAGTCGTCGCCGCTCTGCGGCGAGGGCGTGCTCATCGAGCTGGTGCAGGCGCCGCCCGACGTGATCGCCGCCTTCGACGCCGCTCGCTGACGGGCTGCCCTCCAAGGCGGCCGCGGCGCATGATGGCCGTCATAACCGTCGATTCGCGGACGCTCCATCCTCCGCGTCGTGCGAATCGATCCGTCACGTCCCGAGTCCGCCTCCCCGCACCGGCACGCCCGTGACCTGGCCCGCCGCTGGCTGATGCTCGCTGCGTCCAGCCTGCTGCTGTCCGGCCTCCTCGCGCTCCTCCTCGCCGCGGCCCGCACGCCGTTCCTCGATTCGCTGGTCGCCGATCCGCTCTTCTTCCGGCGCGGCCTGGTGGTGCACGTCGACCTCGCGCTGCTGGTGTGGATCTACGCCTGCGTCGCCGCGCTCTTCGCGCTGGTGCCCGCCCGCAGCGCACCCGGCGTGGGCGCGAGGATCTCGCCGGCGTTCGGCCTCGCCGGGGTGATGCTGCTCGTGGTCTCCGCCGGCGCCGACGGATCCAAGCCGATCCTCGCCAACTACGTGCCTGTGATCGATCACCCGCTCTTCCTCGCGGGCCTCGCCACCTTCGCCTTCGGGGTCGTGCTCGCCTTCGCGGATCGCCGGCTCCTCCCTTCGAGCGAGACGCGGCGCGGGATCGTCGATCTCCCCGACTCCGCCCGCGTCGCCCTGCGGACCGCCGCCCTCGCGGTCTTCGCGGCGCTGCTCTGCTTCGCCGGATCGTGGGTGGCGACCTCCCGGAATCTGTCCCCCGAGGCGTATTACGAGAACCTGTCCTGGGGTGGCGGCCACGTGCTGCAGGTGGCGAGCGTCGCCGCGATGTGCAGCGCGTGGCTCCTCCTCCTGCAGCCGCTCGTGCCGAGGGAGATCCTCTCTCGCCGGATCGCCTCCCTCCTCTTCGGCGCGCTGCTGATCCCCGCGCTCCTCGCGCCGCTCCTCGCCCTGCAGGGCCCGTCCTCTCCCTGGTACCGGATCGGTTTCACCCGGCTGATGCAGTGGGGGATCTTCCCCATGACGCTGGTGGTGATGGTCATGTGCACGGCTGCGCTCTTGCGGGCCAAGGCCCGCCTCTCGGACGGCCGGGTGCTCGGCTTCGTCACCAGCGCATCGCTCACACTCCTCGGCTTCGGCCTGGGCGCGATGATCCGCGGCTCGAACACCATGGTCCCCGCCCATTACCACGCGGCGATCGGCGCGGTGACCGCCTCGTTCATGGCGGCCGCGTATCCGATCCTGCCGCGGCTCGGGATCCGGGTCGCGTGGCCGCGGATCGCGCGAGTGCAGCCCCTCGTCTTCGGCGTCGGCCAGGCGATCTTCGCGCTGGGCTTCGGGATCGCCGGCTTCTTCGGGATGAGCCGCAAGATCTACGGCGCGGAGCAGCTCGAGCGCTCGCTGCCGGAGTCGATCGGCCTCGCGGTGATGGGCGCGGGCGGCCTCGTCGCCGCGGCGGGCGGCATCGCCTTTCTCACGATCTTCCTCGCCTCCTGGCGCCGGGCCGCGGCGCGGGAGGCGGCTGGCAGGAGCGAAGCATGGATCCCCGAGACCGGAAGCACCCCATCCAGAAGCTGATGGACAACCCCTGGCTGCTGCTCGCCCTGGGCGTCCTCGTCCCCTTCCTCTCCTACACCGTGTGGGGATGGCTGGAGCTCGCCTCCGTCGCCCCCGCCACGCTTCCCTGACGAGAGCCGAACATGAGCATCCACGTACCGGAAACAGGTTGGCTCCGCGCACCGACCGGAGGCGAGCGGCTCTGGATCGGCCTCGCCCTCGCGTGGTGCGTGATCCTCTCCCTCGCGATGCCCTACTGGCACTTCAAGGGGAAGCAGAACAGCACCGGCGAGTCGTATCGCGTCACCGCCACCGCCTTCATGGAGCGGGTGAACCGCTTCGTCGCCGCCTACCAGGTGGGCGAGGAGAAGGGCGTCCCCATCGTCGAGCCGCCCCCGGGCAGCGACGTGTACCTGCAGGCCTCGATGTGGCGGTGGCACCCGATCCTCAAGCTGAAGGAGGGGCAGTCTTACCGGATCCACGTGTCTTCCACGGATCTGCAGCACGGCTTCTCGTTGCTGCCCATGAACATGAACTTCCAGGTGCTCCCCGGCTACGACCACGTGCTCACCGTGACGCCGACGTCGAAGGGCGAGTTCACCATCGTCTGCAACGAGTTCTGCGGGATCGCCCACCACGCGATGACCGGCAAGATCCTGGTCGATTGAGAGCGAGGACGAGCATGTCTACCGTCACCATCGGCGCGACTCCGGGCGCCATCCCCGTAGAATCTCCTGCGCCCAAGCGCAACCACGCGCCGGGCATGGTGCGAACCTGTGACACAACTGGACTCCCGGTGTGCTCCGTCGCCGAGCGGTTCATCCGCCTGAACGCGGTGGCCGCCGTGGTCTTCCTCCTGGTCGGCGCGGTCTGCGCGCTGCTCCTCGCGCTCACGCGCTGGCCCGCGGTCCACCTGCTCGATCCGGTCTGGTACTACCGGCTCCTGACGGCCCACGGCCTGAACATGCTGATCTTCTGGATCATCTTCATGGAGATCGGGATCCTCTACTTCGCGTCCACGAGCCTCCTGGGCTCGCGGCTCGCGTCGAAGGGATTGGCCGTCGCGTCGTTCGGGCTGATGGCGGTGGGCGCCCTGGTCACCAACTGGGCGGTCTTCTTCTCGCAGCAGGCCGACGTGCTGATGACGTCGTATGTGCCCCTTCGCGCGCATCCCGCCTTCTACGCGGGGATCCTGGCGTTTGCGGTGGGTGCGCTGCTCGGGGTGGTCGACTTCTTCGCCACCCTCTACGTCGCAAAGCGGGACAAGACCTACGAGGGCTCGGTCCCCTTGGTCACCTTCGGCGCGACCGCGGCCGCGATCATCGCGGTGGTGACGATCCTCCACGGAGCCATCGCCCTCGTCCCTGCGTTCACCTGGTCGCTCGGTCTGACCGAGGCGCCGGACGCCGGCTGGTACCGGATCATGTGGTGGGGCCTGGGGCACCAGAGCCAGCAGATCAACGTCACCGCCATGGTGTCGGTCTGGTACTTCCTCGGCACCGTCACCGTGGGCGCCAAGCCGCTCAACCAGGCGGTGTGCCGCGGCGCCTTCGTCCTCTACATCCTCTTCATCAACCTGGCCTCCGCCCACCACATCCTGGTGGATCCGGGCGTGGGCGCCAGCTGGAAGATCTGGAACACCTCCTACGCGATGTACCTCGCGGTGCTCGCCTCGCTGATCCACGGGTTCACCGTGCCGGCGTCGGTCGAGGTGGCGCTGCGCAAGCAGGGACACACGAAGGGGCTCTTCGGCTGGCTCGCCAAGGCGCCGTGGAAGAACCCGGGGTTCTCCGCCTTCTTCCTCTCGCTGCTGATCTTCGGCTTCATCGGCGGGATCACCGGCGTCACCCTCGGGACGCAGCAGATCAACATCATCGCCCACAACACCCTGCGCATCCCCGGCCACTTCCACGCCACCGTGGTGGGCGGCACCAGCCTCGCCTTCATGGGGCTCGCGTACTACGTGGTGCCCCTGATCTTCCGCCGCGAGTATCCGATGCGCTGGCTCGCGAGGCTGCAGCCCTACCTCTTCGGCGGCGGGATCCTGCTGATGTCGATGGGCATGTCGTTCGCGGGCTCCTACGGCGTGCCCCGGCGGCATTGGGACGTCGAGTTCACCGGCGCCCAGTTCTCCGCGGGCTTCGACGCCGGCGCGCACCTGATGCTGGGCGTGATGGGCGTGGGCGGCGTCGTCGCCTTCACCGGCCTGCTCGTCTTCGTCCTCCTCACGGTGTGGGCGGTCTTCCTCGGCAGGAAGATCGAGAACCGCGCCATGACGCCCTGGTAGCGAAAGGAACGATCGCATGAAGCCCGTCGAAGACATCCGGCGCCAGCAGCAGGAGAGCGCCGACGATCACCACGCCCCCGGCACGCTGGTCCTCGCCCTCATCCTGTTGGCGTCCTTCGCCATCTACTACTTCGCCAACTGGAAGGCCCTGGCCGACGTATGGCACGTGCGGTGACGCCCGGGCGCACGGGAGGATCGCCCCCGCAGGGGCGGGGGCGACCTCTCCGGCTCGCGGGCCTCCGACCCGTCGAGACGGTGGTCGAGTTCTTCTCGGGCTGGCAGTTCGCCGCCTTCGCCCTGGCGGCGATCGTCGCCTACGAGCTCCTCGTGGTGGGGATGCTCTTCGCCCCGGTGACGGACGATGCGTTCGGGCGGTTCGCGGAGGACTTCAAGACCTGGTGCTTCGGCTGGGATCCCGCCACGGGCGAGTCACAGCCGATGTACCTGGTGCTGATGCTCTCGGAGCCGCTGGTGCTGGGGATCGTCCTGGCGGTGGTGTTCTGGAGGCCGCTGCGGGAGATCCTGGCGACGCCGCGGCGCGTCCTGCCCCACGTCCTGGCCGCGGCCGCGCTCACCTCGGGGGCGATCCCGGTGCTGATGTCTCTCACTCCCGAACGGGCGCCGGAGGGAGAGATGCCATTCCCCGCCGATCGGCTGCGCACCGCCCACGAGCCGCCGGCCTTCGCTCTCGTCGATCACGAAGGGGAGCAGGTCTCGCTCGAGGCGCTGAAGGGGCGGGTGGTGCTGCTCACCGGGGTATACGCCTCCTGCGCCTTCACCTGCCCGATGATCCTCGGCCAGGCGAAGCGCGCCCTCGAGGCGTTGCCCGAGGCGCAGCGGGACGCGGTGACTGTGGTCGCCGTCACGATGGCTCCGGTGACCGACACGCCGGAGGTCCTCGCCAGGATGGCGGCGGCGCAGGGCGTCGCGGCGCCGGCCTTCCGTCTGGCCACCGGCGATCCGGAGGTGGTCGAGCGCCTGCTGGATCGGATGGGCATCGAGCGGAGGCGCGATCCCGCCACGGGGATCACCGATCACTCCAACCTCTTCCTCGTCGTCGATCGGCGCGGAAAGGTGGCCTACAGATTTACCTTGGGTGAGCGGCAGGAGCGGTGGCTCCAAACGGCGCTGGGCCTGCTCGTCGCAGAGGAAGGAGCGGTGGGATGAGGCGCGCGTCGGAGGGCCACCCCGAGCCGCCGCCGAGGGGACACGCGATCCTCTCGCGGCTGAATGGGGCGATCCATCGGCTCGATCGGCTGGTGGAGCGGGTGGCGCCCGCCTCCCTCAACCCGCTGGCCCAGACCGGGGCGATCGCCAACGCGGCGTTCAGCGTCGCGACGGTCACCGGCGTGATCCTCCTCCCCTGGTACTCGCCGAGCGTGCACACCGCGTTCGAGTCGGTGGAGGCGATGTCGCGGGCGCCGTGGACCGCGGGGCTGCTGCGCTCGCTGCACCGGCTCTCCTCCGACGTCACGCTCCTCTTCGCGATCCTCCACGGCGTGCGGCTCTTCCTGGCCGGGCGCTTCGGCGGCCCGCGCAAGCTGGCGTGGGCGACCGGCGTGGTCCTGATCGGCACCCTCGTCTTCGTCGGCTGGCTCGGCTACTGGCTGGTCTGGGATCAGCGCGCCCAGCGCGTCGCCCTCGGTACGGCGCGGATGGTGGACGGCCTGCCGATCTTCGCCGATCCGCTCTCGCGCTCGTTCCTCACCAACGAGGGCGTCAACTCGCTGCTCTTCTTCGTCGTCTTCTTCTTCCACATGCTGGTGCCACTGGCGATGGGGGTGCTGCTCTGGCTGCACGTCAGCCACCTGTCCCGCTCGCGGTTCCTGCCCCAGCGGCCCCTGGCGATCTGGCTGGGGATCACCCTCCTCGTCGCCGCGGCAATCGAGCCGGCCCGTAGCGCGGGCGCCGCCGATCTGCTCCGGCCGGCGGCCTCGTTCACCATCGACTCGTTCTTCCTGCTGCCGCTCGCGCTCACCGATCGGCTCTCGGGAGCGGCCCTGTGGGCGGTCTTCGCGCTGGGCGGGCTCTTCGCCGCCTCGCTGCCGTGGTGGATCGCCCGCGGCCGCGCGCCGGTGGCGGTGGTCGACACCGATCGCTGCAACGGCTGCACCCTCTGCGCGCAGGACTGCCCCTACGACGCGATCCGAATGGTGCCCCGGACTGACGGCCGGCAGTGGACGGTGCAGGCGGAGGTGGACGAGTCCCGCTGCGTGGGCTGCGGGATCTGCGCGGGCGCCTGCGATCCCGGCGGCATCTCGCTGCCCCAGCTCCCGGTGGTGGACCAGCGCAAGCGGATCGAGGGGTGGATCGAGCAGGCCCTCTCGTCGGGCGAGTCGCCCCGGATCGCCTTCGTCTGCGCGTCGTCCGCCGGCGCCGGCCTCCGCATCGACCCCGAGACGGGACGCTGCGACGATCTGCCGGGGCATCGGGTCATGGCGGTCCCCTGCACCGGCTGGGTGCAGCGCTTCACCTTGGAGCGGGCGGTGCGCAAGGGCGCCGCGGGGGTGCTGGTCATCGGATGCGGTCCCGTCGAACCCCACTTCCGCGAGGGGCTCGACTGGACCGCGCAGCGCCTCTCGGGGGAGAGGGAGCCGGCGCTGCGGCGGGAGAAGGTCGACGGCGATCGCATCCGCTTCGTCACGCTGGATCCCACCAGGGCCGGCGAGCTGCGCCGCATCGCGCGAGAGCCTGCGCCCCCTCGCCCGTCGGCCATCCTCGGTTGGCGGCGGTGGGCCGGGGCCACCGCGGTGGCGGCGGCGTGTGGAGTGGCGGTGGCGCTCGGCTCCGACCTCCCGTATTCCGCGCCGCCGGTCGGCACCGAGCTCGTCGTCTCGTTCAAGCACCCGGGTCGCGTCAGCGAGCGCTGCCGCCCGATCGACGAAGCGGAGAAGGCGCGGCTGCCGCCCCACATGCGGCGGGACGAGATCTGCGACCGCACGCGCTCGCCGGTCCGGCTCAAGGTGGTGGTGGATGGAGGTCCGATCCTCGAGCGGACCTACGAGCCGAGGGGCCTGCGCTCGGACGGAAACAGCGTCGCCGTGGAGCGCATCGCCGTGGAGCCCGGCGTGCATCGGGTGGAGATCTCGCTGGGAGACGGCGCCGACCCGGAGGAGTGGAACCTCGTCGACGTGCGCTCGATCCGACTGGGAGCCGGCGAGCGCGCGGTGGTCCTCTACGATCGGGTCTCCGGGTTCACCTGGTACCCGGGCGCGGACGGCCACACGGGGGCCACGGCGATCGGCGGCGCGCTGACGCCCCGCGGGCGCTCAGGTCTCCGCGATCCGCTGGAGCTCGGCGGGCTTGAGGATCTGGATGCGTCCGCCCTGTGACGAGATCCACTCGTCGCGGGTCCAGCGGCTCATCACGCGGATGGTGGTCTCCACCGTGGTGCCCGCGAGATCGGCGAGGTTCTGCCTGGTGAAGGAGCGGCCGATCCAGATCTCGCCGTTGCGGGAGACGCCGAACTTGTCGCCCATCCGCAGGAGAGACGCGGCGAGGCGCGCCTCGACCGGGGCGGTGGCCAGGCGCAGGCGGGCGTTCCCGGCCTCGAGCAGCCGGCCCATCATCACGTCGAGGGTGCGGGTGGACAGCTCCGGGTGCCCGCCCATCACCCGCTTGTACCAGTCCCCCTCGATCTTCAGGCAGATGGTGGGCTCGAGGGCGATGGCGCTGGCAGGCATGGGCACGCCCCGCAGCACCGCCACCGCCGCGACCAGGTCGCCGGGGCCAAAGACGTCCAGGGTGAACTCGCGGCCGGCGGCTGCCTGCTTCACGATCCGCACCCGCCCGGTGAGCACCCCGTAGACGGCGTCGCCCGGGTCGCCCTGATCGAAGAGGCGGTCGCCAGCCGCACACTCGATGCGCGTCACCGGCGCTGCCTCGAGCTCGGCGTCCGTCAGGCCTTTGAGCAGCGGAAAGGCGCGCCGCAGCTCGATGGAATGACCCAAGGCGAATCCTCCGGGTACGAGGTCCGCCGTTTTTTATACGTGATGCGGTCGCAACGCCACAGGTCCATGGGCAAACGCGATGAACCGCCCGTGATGAGAGAGGGAGACCGCGGCAGGCAGGGGACGCCCGTCGAGCTGCAGCCGCGGGGGGCCGTAGCCATCCCAGGAGCCGAGGATCGGATCCCGGACGATCCGCAGCCTCGAGGGCGCGCAGCCGAGGCACGCCCCGGCGCTCGCGGCGAGGAGCGAGTGGGCGCCCGCACCCGGATCGCCGGCACAGGCGCCGGCCCCGAATCGCGGGCGATCGCCGCCACGCCAGGCGATCGCGTGGACGAGGCCTGGGCGCCCGGTGGCCGCCGCTGCGGAGAATTCGATCAGGAGCTGGAAGCGGGCGTCGGAGAGGCGCACCGAGGCGAGGTCGGCGGCGACCTCGTAGGCCGCTGGCGTGGCGGGCGTGCTGCCGCGCAGCTGAACGGCCGCCTTGTAGGCGGCCTCCTTGGCCGCGAAGCGCGTCCACAAGGCGACGTCCGGATCGGCGGAGGCCTCGACGTCGCGCAGCTCCGCAGGGCGGAGGATCCGGCGCACGAAGCGCTCCCGGCGCGACGCCCCGACGGCTCCGGGATCGTCGAGATCGACGACGTCGTTGCCTACGTTCACTTCTTGCGCAAGACGAGCGACACCGCGTCCCCGACGCTGCGCACCGAGTCGGCCTCGTCGTCGGAGATGGCGATGTCGAAGGCGTCCTCCATCTCCAGCACCACGTCCACGAGCCGCGCCGAGTTCACCTTGAGCTCGCCGAGGATGGACGTCTCCGGCCCGACGCTCGCGAGCGCCTCCGGCGCCCGGACGAAGGGCTTCAGGATCCCGACCACCTTGTCGAACACCTCTGTCTGCATCATGTCTGTCTACTCCTCGCGAAAACGCCGGAAGATCGCGCAGCCGTTGACGTCGCCGAAGCCGAAGCTGGCCTTCGCCACGACGTCGAGATCCGGTACGTCGACCGTCCGGTGGGGGATGCGCTCGGCGAAAGGCGTGAGCGCGGGGTGGAGGTCCTCGCAGTTGGCGGAGCCATGGACGAACCCGCCCACGAGCTCGAGCACGGCAGCGACACACTCGATCCCGCCGGCCGCTCCCAGCGCGTGACCGATCAGCGCCTTGGTCGAGTGGATCCACGGCATCCGTGACGGGGGGAGCTCGAGCGCCGCCGACCAGCTCGCCACCTCGTGCGGATCGGCGAACGTCGCCGTGAGGTGCCCGTTGATGGCGCCGATCGCCGAAGGGCGGATCCCGGCCATCTCGACGGCTGCCCGGATGCACCTGCGGACGCCGGCAGGGTTCGGCGCGGTCATGCTGCCGCCGCCGCGGTGGCCGCCGCAGTTCACGTGCCCACCGATCACCTCGGCGAGGATCCGCGCGCCCCGGCGGCGCGCGCTCGCCAGGCTCTCAAGCAGCAGCACGCCGGCGCCCGATCCGGGGACGAAGCCGCAGGCCGTCGCGGACATGGGCCGCGACGCACATTCCGGCTCGTCGTTGCGGCCGCGGGCGAGGACCTTCATGCCGTCGAAGCCGGCCCAGATGTACGGAGAGTGTCCCTCGGAACCGCCAGCGAGCATGCGCTCCGCCCGGCCCTCCCGGATCCGCAGGAAGGCCTGCACCACGGCCTCGGTGCCGGTGGTGCAGGCGCTCGAGTTGGTGGAGACCTGGTTCCCCAGGGCGAGGAGACCCGCGACCCGGGCGCTGTTGCCGCTCGACATGATGCGCTCGACCATGGTGCTGCCGAGGCGCGCCACCTTGCCGGCGTCCACCCGGGGCGCGAGCTGCTCCGCGATGGTGTCGATGCCCCCGATGCCGGTGCCGAGGAACGCGCCGGCGCCCCAGTCGGGCTCGTCGTCCGGCCCAGGGCGCTTCAGGCCCGCGTGCTCCCACGCGTCGATGGCGGCGATCGCCGCGTAGACCATGTTGGGGTTCATGGCGAGGAGCTCGTCCTCGCGCAGGTATTCGTGGCGCAGCGCTTCGACGCCCTCGGGGATCCCGCCAACCTGGCAGCCGAACCCCAGCTCTCCGAGGCGCTCGTGCCGGCGGATGCCGCTCTTCATCCCGCGGAGCGCGGCCGCGAACGCGTCGGCGCCGTGGGCGTTCGGCGCGAGGACGCCCAGTCCGGTGACCACGACCCTGTTCATCGCGCCTCCCGGAGGACGCCCATCCCCGCGACCGTCCCCCTCGCGGCGACGACGCCGTCGGAGCGTGTGAGCGTCGCGTTCACCACGAGCTTCCGCCGCCGCCAGGAGATCCGCTTTGCCTCCACGCGGACCTTCTCACCCGGCGGCACCATGGCCTCGAACTCCACCTTCGCGTCGGTGAAGAGGGTTATCAGGCGATCGTCCACCTGCCCTTCTGTGGCGAGGAGGTGGATGCCGAAGGCGACGAGGCCGGTCTGGCAGATGGTCTCGAGGAGGATCACCCCCGGCGTCACGGGATCGCCGGGGAAGTGGCCGCGGTAGAACCAGGCGTCGGGCTGGAAGGTGTGCTCCCCCACGATGCGGTTCTCGTCCACCGACACGATCCGATCGATGAAGCGAAACGGAGGCTGCTGCGGGATCCGCTCCAGGATCTCGTTCACGGGGTGCTCCTGTCGAGGATGCCGCCCACGGCGTTCGCCGAGCGCAGCGGGTAGTCGGGGTAGGCGATCTTCCGGAACACGCCGACCTTGGCGTCCTGGATGGAGTAGATGGGCTCGCCGTCCACCAGCACCCGCGCCGAGCCCACCACGATCGCGGCGCCGGAGGCCGGCAGCATCGAGAAGCGGCGCACGTCCACCTCGTACCGGACGAGGCGATCGTGGGGCCGGATCTGGCCGGAGAACTCCACCGCCCTGCAGCCCAGCGCGCGGCCCGAGCCTTGCGCCCCCGCCGCCGCGCAGTAGAGGCCGAGGAGCTGCCAGATCGCGTCGACGCCGAGACAGCCGGGCTGCACCGGATCGTCGCGGAAGTGGCAGTGGAAGAACCAGTCGTCCAGGTGGACGTCCCGCTCCGCCTCGATCCGCCCGCGGCAGCCGTCGCGGGTGAGCCGGGTCACCCGATCGATCATCAGCATCGGCGGCGCGGGCAGCCGCACGAACTCGTCCGGCGCGTCGTCGACGAGCCGGCCTTGGGAGAGCGCCAGCAGCTCCTCCTTCGAGAAGGAGCCGCGCTCCAGGAACTCCGCGTACCGCATCATCCATGCACCTCGAGGGTCATGCCCGCCCAGGTGAGACCCGAGCCCACGACCACCAGCACGATCGAGTCGCCGCCTTTGAGCTCGCCCCAGCGCTCGGAGAGCACGCCGGGCGCGCCTGCGGCGCCGGTGTTCCCCAGCCGCTCCACGTGGTGCCAGTGCTCGGCGGGTGAGATCCCCGCCCGCGCGACGACGTTCTCGAGCATGAGGCGGTTGGCCTGGTGCCCCACGAAGCGGAGCCTGCCCCGCGCCCGGGTCGCGCGCTCCCGGGCTGCGGGCAGCCGCTCCTCCAGGCAGGCGAGGGTGGTCTTGATCGCGAAGCGCTGCACGGCTGGTCCGCGCTGGGCGAAGTGGCCGTGCCGGGGGATCACCACCTCGCCCCAGCCCGACGGGGCGGAGCCCACGCTCGTCGACGACACCCGCACGCGAGACGGAGACCTGGTGGAGACGATCGTGGCGGAGGTGCCGTCACCCCAGAGCACGGCGGAGGTGCGGTCGCGGTAGTCGACGATCCGGGTGTTGTTCTCCGGGTTCACGACGAGGACGAAGCCCGGGAGGGCGTCGTTGGAGCGGAGGAGGTGGAGCTGCACCCCGAAGCTGGAGCACGCCGACGACACGTCGAAGGCGGGCGCGTCGATCCCCAGGGCCGCCGCGATCCGGGAGGCCTCGGCGGGGATCGACATCTCCGGCGAGCAGCCGCCGGCGATCACCATGCCGATGTCCCGCGGCTCGAGGCCCGCGCGCTCGAGGGCCTGGAGCGAAGCTCGCCTTCCGGTCTCCACGTTCGACCACTCCGCGGCCTCGAGGGCGGCGCGGGGATCGGCGTTCCGGGTGAGGCGCAGGTAGTCGAGGGGCAGCACCGTGCGGCGCTCGCGGATCCCGACCCGCTCGAGGATCCACTCGTCGCTGGTGCCGATGTCCAGGGACTCGAGGAACGCGTTGTCGATGACGGTGGGCGGGTGGAAGTGACCCATCCCGTGGACGTAGAGCATCCTAGCCTCCGACCCGCTCGCCGCCGTCGACCCGCAGGATCGCGCCGTTCACCCATCGCGACTCCGGCGTGCACAGGAGCGCCACGACGTCCGCCACGTCCTCCGGGGTGGTGAGCCGGCCGAACGGGTTGCGGCGCAGCGCCGACGCCTTCATCGCCTCCGAGCCCGGGATCATCCGCAGCGCCCGGGTGTCGGTGACGCCGGGCTGGATCACGTTCGAGCGGATCCCCCACGGCGCGAACTCGACGGCGATCGAGCGGGACACCGCCTCGAGGGCCGCCTTGGCAGCGGAGACCGCGGCGTATCCGCGCCACGCGACCTCGTTGCCCTCGCTGGTGAGCGAGAGTACGCGGGCGTCCGCGGCGAAGAGCTCCCGCTCGTGCAGCGCGCGGGTCCACGTGGCGAGGCTCGTCCCCATCGCGAGGACCGTGCCGGCGAAGTCGTCCTCGTCGAGGAGGAGGCCGTGATCGTCGGCGAAGCGGGAGCGGGCGAGCGGCTTGAGGTTGCCGAGGGCGATCGAGTGGAGGAGCACCCGGACCCGCCCGTTCCCGGCGCGAGCGGCGAGCTCGTCGAGGATCCGCGCGCGTCCCTGGGGCGAGAGGGCGTCCACGTTGAGGGCGAAGAAGTTCGCGCCATACCTGCGCAGCTCCTCGAACGCCGGCTCGATGGACGCCATGGCGCCGGCCCGATCCCGATGCGCCACCGCGACGCTCATCCCGCAGGCCGCGAGCTTGCGCGCCGCGGCGAGTCCGAAGCCGCTCGATCCGCCCAGGATCAGCGCCCACTCATCCCTCTCGAACCGGATCGCCATGACGCCCTCTCGCCCGCCGTCATCGCGGCGCGAGGGGGGAGATACGCCCGCATCGTCACGGCCCGATAACGAGGACCTGATCCGGATCATGCTCGGTCGGGTGAGCGCGGGATCCGTGACGGTTCCGTGACCGGTCGATGCGATCGAAGGGGCTCGTGCTCCGCTCCGCGAGCGCGACGAAAGGAATGCGCAGTGCGTCGTCTGCTGCTCCCGATCCTCGGCCTTTATGCCTACATGGCCTTCGTGTCGCTCCTGCTGGCGTTCCTCCCGGCGGTGGCGCTCGCATCGCTGGCCCACCGGCGGGACTCGACCAGGCGCATCCCCGGGCGATGGGTGCGCCGGCTGGGGAGGGCGTGCGGCGCGGCGATGCCCCTCTGGCGGTTCTCGGTGGAGGGAGCGGCGCCGCCCGGGATCGCCACACGCGGATACGTCGTGGTGTCGAACCACGAGTCGGCCGCCGACCCCTTCCTCCTCTCCCGGCTCCCGTGGGACATGCGGTGGGTGGCCAAGGACGAGCTCTTCCGGGCTCCACTCGCCGGGTGGATCCTCCGAGCGGGCGGCGACATCCCCATCCGCCGCGGGCGCGGCGGCAGCGTCCGGGCGATGCTCGAGGCGTGCCGCGCCACCCTGCGCGCCGGCATGCCGGTGATGCTCTTTCCCGAGGGCACCCGATCGCCCGACGGCGAGCTCCTCCCGTTCAAGGACGGCGCGTTCGAGCTCGCCATCGAGGCAGGCGTGCCGGTGGTCCCGGTGGCCCTCGTCGGCACCCGCGACTGCCGACCGAAGGGATCGCTGTGGTTCGGCTGGGCGACGGCGAGGGCGCGTGTCCTGCAGCCCGTCGATACTGCCGGCCTCAGGCTCGCGGACGCCCCCGCGCTGCGCGAGGAGGTGCGGGAGCGCATCGCCGCGGAGGTGGCGTCCCTGCGACGGGAGCTCGCGCGCCCCGGGCAGGCGCTTCGAGCGTCGGCTGCGGATCCGACCACCGTATGACCCGGGTCGTACGCCTGCCCGACGCGACGGCCGTATCCGGTGCGCGGGAGGAACGGTTTTCGTCGACGCCAAGGCCTTCCTTCCGCACCTGCCACAGGAGCGCTTCCCAGCCCAAGCCCTGGCCGCCGAGATCTACCTGGAGTCCGGCGTGCGGGGGATGGAGCGCGCATCGTCTCCGCCGGGCGGGACAAGGAGACCGGCGAGAACCACCAGCCGGCCCTGGAGCTCGTGCGCCTCACCATCCCGCGGCGCGTGTACTCGAACGATCACCTCGACTTCGTCGCCGACGCGATTGTCGAGCTCCACCGCCGGCGCGAGTCGTTCGGCGGCCTCCGGATGGTCTACGAGCCGCCGACCTTGAGGTTCTTCAGCGCCCGCTTCGAACCGCTCGCCGCCGGCCATTCGTGATGGGGCGGATTCGGTCCTCGAATCGAAGGGCCGCAGGCTTGCCCGTGCCGCATCCCATCTGGTAGCGGGAGGCGAACTCGACAAGGGAATCGACCATGAACCGCCACTTCCTCCTGCCGGTCCTCCTCGTCTGCCTCGCCGGCGCCTGCGGATCGGGGGACGAGTCGAAGGCGCCCTTTCCGGAGACGCCCTTCCAGACGATCACGTCCGACTCCGGCAAGCTGCTGATGGAGATCCGCACCTCCCCCCAGCCGCCCGTCAAGGGCCCTGCCGACGTGGAGATCACGGCGCGTGACGCGGAGACGAGCGCACCGGTCGACGATCTCGTCATCCGGATCTCGCCCTGGATGAGCTCGATGGGTCACGGATCCAACTCCGCCGACTCCATTCCCCAGGGCGACGGCCGTCACGTCGCCGAGGAGGTGCTCTTCTCAATGTCCGGCAAGTGGGAGCTGAAGCTCGCGATCTCGGGGGAGGTCGAAGACACCGCCGAGACGCCGAGCTTCGACGTCCGTCCGTGAGCTGGCCCGTGCGCCTCGTGCTCCGCCTCGCGGCAGCGCTCTTCGTGGTCGCGGCCGCTCCCGTTGCCGCTCGGGCGGCAGCGTGCTGCGCGGGCGCCGCCGTGATGCCGGGGCGGCTCATGATCCACGAGGACGCCCTCGTCGGGCTGGACCTGCGCGCCGGTCGCGAGCTCGGCGCGTTCGACGACCGCGCCGGCTTCGCGGCGGCGAGCGGAGACGAGCTCGCGTTCGAGCAGGGGATCTTCGCGGCGCTGCGGGTGGCCGGGAACGGCCAGGCCGCGGTGCGGGCCCCCCTCGTCCAGACCTTCCGCGACCTCCGAGGGGTACGCGAGTTCGGCGGTGGCCTCGGCGATCTGCAGCTCGAGGCGCGGTGGGACTTCGTCGACGCCGGACAGTTCCAGGACCTGCCGGGGATCGCGATCGTCGCCAGCGTTGCGCTCCCGACGGGCCGCGCGCCCGAGGCGGTTCAGCGCCCCTTGGGCACCGACGCCACCGGGACCGGCGCGTTCCAGGCCGTGGGAGGCATCGCCCTGGAACACATCTTCGGCGACTGGCTCGCAGGCGCCACCGGCACCGTGGGCATGCGGGCCGCCCGCACCGTGAACGGAGAGGACGTACCCTCGAGCGTGATCTGGACTGCCGGGGGGACCTTCGGCCTCATGCTCCCTCGCGAGGCCGTGGTGGCGCTGGCGGCGTCGTTCACCGACGAGCCTGCAGCCCAGCGGCGTTGGTTGCGGCTGGGCGTCTCCGCCGGTATGCCACTGACCGACGAGTGGAGGCTCCAGGGAGGTCTGTTCGGGGACCCCCCGCTGGGCGGCCTCGGCCGCAACCAGCCCGCGTCGGCGGGCATCTCCTTCGTGATGATCCGGTCGTGGTCGTGAGGAACCCGATGAGAAACGTGCTGTTGCCCGTGCTGCTCGCCCTCGCCGTACCCGCCGCCGCACACGCGGACGCGAAGGTCCTCGACATCGCCCTCGAGGGCACCGACGGCAGGGCCGTCACCCTGCGGGAGCGCATGGCGGGAAAGCCGTTCGTCCTTCTCACCTTCTTCTCGGCGACCTGTCCGTGCCAGACGCTCCACGATCCGCGCATCCGCGAGCTCCACGAGCGGTTCGGCGATCGAATCGAGATCCTCTCGATCGATCCCGAGGCCCATTCGTCGCTCGCGCGCGACCGCGACGAGGCGAAGGCCCGCGGCTATCCGTTCCCGATCCTCTCGGATCCGGACGGCGCGGTCGCCGACGCGGTGGGAGCCCGGTTCGCGACGTACACCGTGATCCTGGGCGCCGACGGCGAGGTCCATTACCGCGGCGGGTGGGACACCGACCGCACCCGCCTCAGCGACGACGCCAGCCAGTGGGTCCGCGACGCGGCGGCCCGGCTCCTCGAAGGCAAGCAGCCCGAGACCCGGGAGACGAAGGCGTTCGGCTGCTACCTACGCCGCCGCTGAATCGCATGACCCCCGTGGGGCCTTTCCGGCGCGGAGGGCTTGCCCCGTCGTGTGATCCGTGTTGCCCTGGGGACTCTTCCCCCAACCGCGCCTCGGCTCGCCATTCTTCCGACGAACGGGCGGCATCGGGCGTGGAAAGGAGCTCCCAATCTCCTTGCCGTCGAGACTCGTCGCGCTGGCCGGCTGCTGGATGGCGCTGGTCGCCGCCGCCCCCGACGCTTCTCCCGCGAAGCCCCTGCGCGTCGGCCTGACCGGAGCCTACCCTCCGTTCAACTACTTCGACCCGTCCGGCGAGCTGGCCGGCTTCGACGTCGATGTCGCCAACGAGCTGTGCGCCGCGTTGGAGCGGCCGTGCGCCTTCGAGGTGCTGCAGTGGGATGGCATCCTCAGCGCGCTGCTCGCGAAGCGCATCGACGTGGTGATCGGGAGCATGGCGATCACGCCGGCGCGAGAGGAGCAGGTGCGCTTCACCGCGCCGTACTACGAGTCGGGCGCGCAGCTCTTCCTGCGCGACGGCGTGCGAACCGGACCGGATCGGGAGGGCTTTCGCCTTGGCGTGACCCTCGGCACCACTTACGGCGCCGCCGCACGTGGCCGCTGGCCGAAGGCGGAGATCCGGACCTACAAGGGTGACGTCGCCGCGCTGCAGGATCTGCAGGCCGGCCGCCTCGATGGGATCGTCACCGATCGCCTGGTAGGCCTCCACATGAACGAGCGGTACGGGGCCGGCCTGCGCCTGCGCGGCGAGGTGCTGTTCCGGGAGTCCATCGCGATCCCCGTGCATCCGGACGATCCGGCGCTCCTCTCCGGGCTGAACGCCGCGATCGAAAGGCTGCGCGGCTCCGCGCGCTACCGGGAGCTCTTCGACCGCTACTTCGGACACGGCCTGCCGCCAGGTGAGCGCTCCTTCTCGTGGCCGAGTGCGATCGGCCTTCTCCTGGCCGCGCTCGTGGAGACGGCGAAGGTGTCCGCGATCGGGATCGTCCTCGGGATGCTCCTCGCCGTCGGGCTCGCGTCCCTCCTCGTGGCGTCGCCGCCGCCCATCGCGAGGCCGTTGGCCTTCTACGTGGACTTCGTCCGGTCCACGCCGTTCCTGATCCAACTCTTCGTGCTCTACTTCGGCCTCCCCGCGATCGGCGTCCACCTGGGGGCGTGGACCGCCGCGACCCTCGCCATCGGGATCCACAGCTCGGCCTACCTGTCCGAGGTGATGAAGGTCGCCTACCAGAGCGTGCCGGCAGGCCAGCGCGACGCCGCGCGTACGCTCGGCCTCGGTGGATGGGAGGCGCTCCGCCACGTCGTGTGGCCGCAGATGCTGCCGCACCTCACGGCGCCGAGCCTCAACGTCCTCGTCGCCACCATCAAGGACTCGGCGATCGTCTCGGTGATCGGCGTGCACGAGCTGACCATGCAGGCGCAGCAGCTCATCAGCGCGTCCTTCCTCCCCATGGAGCTCTACCTCGCGACAGCGCTGCTCTACTTCGTGATCACGTATCCCCTGCTGATCGCAGGGCGATCCCTCGAGCGGCGGTTTCGCTCGCGAGGGCTGCTGCATGCCTCCTGACGCCACCGCCGCACGGGGAGACGACGCGATCCTTCGGATGGAGGACGTGTGCGTTCGGCGCGGCGGCCAGCAGATCCTCGCCGGCCTCTCCTTGACGGTGCGCCGGGGCGAACCCTTCGCGATCGTCGGAGAGAGCGGCTCCGGGAAGACCACGCTCCTCTACGCGGCGGCGGGGCTCGTCCCCCTGGAGGCGGGGAAGGTAGAGCTCGGGGGTCGGCGGCTCGGCAGCCTCGGGCCGCGGGAGCGCGCGCGAACCTTCGGCCTCGTGTTCCAGGACTACCAGCTCTTTCCCCACCTCACCGCTCGGGAGAACGTCCTGCTCGCCCCGCGGCTGCATGGGCGCGTGGCGGAGGCGGCGGCGCGGAGGCTCTTCGAGGAGCTTCGGATCGACGGCCTCGTGGACCGCCGCGTCCACGAGCTGAGCGGGGGCCAGCGGCAGCGGGTCGCGATCGCCCGCAGCCTGGTGCTGGAGCCTCGCCTCCTCTTCTTCGACGAGCCGAGCGCGGCGCTCGACGCCCGCACGAGCGACGATCTCGCGGAGCTCCTCCGGACGATCAACCGCCACACCCAGATCGTCGTGGTGAGCCACGACGTGCCGTTCATCGAGCGGTGTTGCGGCCGGGGCATCCGGCTGGACGCGGGCCGGATCGTGCAGGAGGGCGGCGTCGGCGCGCTCCTCGATCGGGATCGCCCGGCGTCGTGAGCCTTGGGCGGCGAAGGTCGCCTGCCGCACGCTGAAGGGCTCCGGTCAGGTTGCTCCGCGGCGGGGTCGTCCCCACCCTGGGCGGGATGTCCCGTGAAGCCATCCGTGCGGCGGCCTGGGGCCTGGCCGTGTCGCTCGCGCTCGCCGTCGCGATCGTGGTCGGCTCGCGCAACCTCGCGCACTTCGACGCCGCCCTCGTCGCCTACACCTTCGCGGTCCTCTTCGCGACCTTTGGGCTCACCTATCGCTACGTGATGTGGCTGGAGCGTCCGCCCACCGCGCTCTACTGGCGCCGGGGCTGGCAGGCGTTCCTGAGCCCCCGTCACTTCTTCCGGAACGCCGGCGTGTTCCTGGAGCGGATGGGGACCGAGGTCGCGGCCAACGGCTTCATCTTCCGCCGCGACGCCCTCCGGGGGCTCACCCACATGCTGATCATGTGGGGCTGCATCCTCGCCGTGGCGATCACCTTCCCGCTGGTCTTCGGCTGGCTCCATTTTCGCCCGGTCGCCGGTGACCTCGCGATGTACGAGACGGTGATCTTCGGCTTTCCCGTCTTCCGGTTCCCGCACGAGGGCGCGGGCGCCTTCTTCATGTTCCACGGGCTGGTGTGGGCGTCGGTGCTCGTGATCCTAGGCGTGATGCTCGCGATGCGCCGGCGCATGAGGGACGACGGCCCCGCAGCGGTGCAGCGCTTCGCCGAGGACTTCCTCCCGCTGATCCTCCTCTTCGCCGTGAGCATCACGGGGCTGCTGCTCACCGCGAGCTACTCGTGGATGAAGGGCTACGGCTACGTCTTCCTGGCGATCTTCCACGCGATCACGGTGATCGGCACCTTCCTGTGGCTGCCCTTCGGAAAGTTCTTCCACATCTTCCAGCGGCCCGCGCAGCTCGGCGTGGGCTTCTACAAGGACGTGGGGACGAAGGAGGGCAAGGCGGCGTGCCGCCGCTGCGGCCACGAGTTCTCCTCCCGCATGAAGATCGAGGACCTCATCGCGGTCGAGCGGGCGCTCGGGTACCGCTACGAGATCCCGGGGAGCGAGGTCGAGCACTACCAGTGGATCTGCCCGCCATGCCGGCGCGCCGCGTACGCGATGGCCCAGGGGATGGTGTGGCGCGGGAAGCGGGGCGGCGCGCCGATGGAGGGCGCGACCTTGCCGATGCCGGTGTACGCGAACCCGGGGATGGGCGAGGGACCGCTCGGGGCCGAGGATCGCGAGAACTTCCACCCCTAGGGAAATCGCCCATGGACCATCGCCCGCCAGATACGCCGACGCCGGGCCTCGACCTCGACGCCATCCACCGCTTCGGGCCGTTCCGTGCGTACGCGACGGACGTGCGGGTGGACAGCGGCGTGGAGATCGATCGGGTGGTGAAGACCCATTGCTGCTTCTGCGGGCAGCAGTGCGGCATGCAGCTCGAGGTGAAGGACGAGACCATCGTCGGGGTGAAGCCCTGGTACGAGTTCCCGTTCAACCGGGGGATGCTCTGCCCGAAGGGCGTCACCCGCTACCTGCAGCAGGCGCACCCCGACCGGCTCCTCCACGCCTACGAGCGCGCCCCCGGCGAGCCCGGCGGCTTCCGGCAGATGCCGTACGAGAGGGCGATCGAGCGCGTCGCCTCCGAGATCGAAAGGATCCAGCGGGAGCACGGCAAGGACGCCTTCGCGATCCTCTCGGGCGCGAGCCTCACCACCGAGAAGACGTACCTGATGGGCAAGTTCGCCCACATGTGCCTGCGCACCGCCAACATCGACTACAACGGCCGCCTCTGCATGGTCAGCGCCGCCGGCGGCAACAAGAAGGCCTTCGGCATCGATCGCGCGGCGAACCCCTGGGCCGACATCCTCGGCACCGAGGTGGTGTGGATCAGCGGCGCCAACGTGGCGGAGTGCGCGCCGATCACCACCAACTACGTGTGGCAGGCGCGGGAGCAGGGCGCCAAGGTCATCGTGGTCGATCCGCGGATCACCCCGATCGCGCGTACCTGCGATCTCTTCCTGCCGATCAAGCCGGGGCGCGACACCGCGCTCTTCAACGGCGTCCTCCACCTGATGATCGAGAACGACTGGCTCGATCACCGCTTCATCGAGGCGCACACCATCGGCTTCGACAGGGTCGCGGAGGAGGTCCGCCAGTGGACCCCGCGGCGCACGGCCGAGGTGACCGGGATCGCCGAGAGGCGGATCCGCCAGGCCGCCGAGTGGTGGGGCACGGCGAAGACCAGCTTCCTCATGCACGCCCGCGGCATCGAGCACCACACGAGCGGCGTGAAGAACGTGCTCTCGGCGATCAACATCGTGCTGGCGTCGGGGCGCATCGGGAGGCCGTCCTGCGGCTACGGCACCATCACCGGCCAGGCGAACGGGCAGGGCGGGCGCGAGCACGGCCAGAAGTGCGACCAGCTCCCCGGCGGCCGCGACCTCGACGATCCGGAGCACCGCGCCTACGTGGCGAAGGTGTGGGGGATGGATCCCGACGAGCTCCCCATGCCCGGCGTCGTCGCCTACGAGCTCATGCGCAAGGCGGAGCGCGGCGAGGTCAAGGGGCTCCTCAGCATCTGCTTCAACCCGGTGGTGTCGCTGCCCGACAACAACTTCGTCCGCCGCGCCCTGGAGAAGCTCGAGTTCTACGCGGCGATCGACTTCTTCCTGAGCGAGACCGCGCGGTACGCCCACGTCGTGCTGCCCGGATCGCTGCAGGAGGAGGACGAGGGCACCGTCACCCAGCTCGAGGGGCGGATCATCAAGATCAACCAGGTGGTGAGCCCGCCGGGCGAGGCGAAGCAGGACTGGCGGATCGTCCAGGACGTCGCCAAGGCCCTCGGTCGGGAGAAGGGCTTCACCTTCCAGAGCTCGAAGGAGATCTTCGAGGAGCTCCGCGTCGCGTCCAAGGGCTGGATCATGGACTACTCCGGCGTCACCTGGGAGCGGGTGGAGCAGAACTACGGCGTGTTCTGGCCCTGCCCCGACGAGGCGCCGGAGGGCGTGCCGCTGCCGCCGCTCCAGGGGACGATGCGCCTCTTCGAGCCCGGCTCGTGGAACCCCATCGCCAAGGGCGCGGGGCCCTTCTACTTCCCCGACGGCAAGGCGCGCTTCAACGCCACCACCTACGCCGGCCCGGCGGAGGACGTCGACGACGAGTATCCGATCATCCTCACCACCGGCCGGGTGGTGAGCCAGTTCCTCTCCGGCAACCAGACGCGGCGGATCGGGCCGCTGGTGGACCACTACCCGGAGCCGCGGATCGAGATCCACCCGACCCTGGCGGCCAAGCTCGGCATCGCCCACGGGGACTGGACGCTGGCGGAGAGCCGCCGCGGCAACTGCACGCTGCGGGCGGCGGTGGTGCGCACAATCCGCCCCGACACCGTCTTCATCCCCTACCACTGGGGCGGCAGGAAGAGCGCCAACCAGCTCACCAACTCCGCCCTCGATCCCATCTCCGGCATCCCTGAATACAAGGTGTGTTCCGTGCGGGTACGAAAGGCGGATGGGCCGCCCGAGTACGCGGACGTCCTCCAGCCGCAGCAGTGACGCGCCCCGCCTCTCGGCGGGAGGGAGCCCATGGCCGTCCCCGACGATCTCTTCTTCTATGTGGATCCGGGCCGCTGCATCGGCTGCCAATCCTGTGTGCAGGCCTGCATGCAATGCGACACCCACAAGGGCCAGTCGATGATCCAGCTCGACCAGGTGGACAAGGCGAACTCGACGCAGACCGTGCCCATGGTCTGCATGCACTGTGACTCGCCCACCTGTGCGGAGGTCTGCCCCGCCGACGCCATCAAGAAGACCGAGGACGGCGTGGTGCAGTCCGCCCGCAAACCTCGCTGCATCGCCTGCAACAACTGCGTGATCGCCTGCCCCTTCGGCGTGCCCAAGATGAACACGGGCATGCACCTGATGATGAAGTGCGACATGTGCTACGACCGCACCTCCATCGGCCTCAAGCCGATGTGCGCCTCGGTCTGTCCCAGCCAGGCGCTGGCCTTCGGCACCCGCGAGGAGATCGAGCTCACCCGCCCGAACTCCAAGGCGATCGACACCTTCCGCTTCGGCAACCAGACCATCCGCACCAAGGTGAAGCTGATGGTGCCGCGCGACTCGCCGCGAGAGGTGCTCGACGTCACCGAGGCGCTGCACCAGCCCACCATCGGCCAGGACGCGCTCGAGAGCGTCTTCGAGGAGGAGGGCACGTGATCGATCCCATCAGCAAGGGGCAGATCCGCCCCGACAGCCGCACCACGCCTCCCGACGGAAGGCCGCACCGGCTGCAGCCGAAGTGGCGCAAGGACTTCCCCATCGACACGGGACAAGACGAGTACGTCTCCCGGCGGGAGCTGGTGAAGTTCATGGTCCTCACCAGCGGCGCCTTCGCGGTGGGGCAGTTCTGGCTGGTGGCGCGCAGCCTCATCCGGCGCGGCGGCGCTCAGCCGGCGCCGGCGCCCGTCGCCGCCGTGGACGAGCTGCCCGTGGGCGGCGCCAAGACCTTCCACTATCCGGAGGGGAGCCCGCCGCGGCTCCTGGTGCGGCTCGAGGAGGACCGCTTCGTCGCATACGACCAGCAGTGCACCCACCTGCTCTGCCCGGTGGTGCCGGCGGTGAAGGAGGGGGCGCTCCAATGCCCCTGCCACAACGGCTGGTTCGACATCGAGACGGGACGGCCAACGGCGGGACCTCCCCGCCGCGCGCTCCCCCGCGTGCTCGTCGAGACCCGCGGCGGACAGGTGTGGGCCACCGGCGTCGAGGAGCCGAAGACGTGAGGGCCCGCCCGCCTTTCGTCCGCACGCGGCGGATGACGATCGTCAACGGCATCCTGATGCTCGTCATCGTCCTCGTGTCGCTGCAGCTCTGGCTGCTCACCGCGACCATGAACGCCTGGCTGGGTGGAGACGACGAGATCGTGGTGCCAGCCGCCATCGTAAGCCTCGTCTGCCTGGGCCTGAACGTGGGGCTGCTGCGCTACCTGACGAGATGACGATGCGACCTCGCCGCACGGATGGAGGGGCGGGGAGGTCGTGGCCAGGCGGCTCCGCGCTCGCCCGGAGGGTGGCGCGGGGCGTCAAGTCCCTCTTCCCCGGCTACTTCGCGCTGGTCATGGCCACCGGCATCATCTCGGTGGCGTCGCACATGCTCGGGATCGAGTGGGCCGCGCTGATCCTGCTCTACGCCAACCTCCTCTTCTTCGGCGTGCTCTCGCTCCTCTTCCTCGCCCGGCTCGTCTTCTTCTTCCCGGAGGTGCTCGCCGATCTGCGCGAGCCGCTGCGGGGGCCCGGCTTCTTCACGCTGGTGGCGGGGACCTGCGTGCTGGGCAGCCAGCTCCTCGTCGTCGCGCACCAGCGCGGGGCTGCGAAGGTCCTCTGGTTCCTCGGCATCGGCCTGTGGATCGTGGTGATGTATTCGTTCTTCACCGCGATCATCAGCCGTCCCGAGAAGCCGTCCCTCGAGAAGGGGATCAGCGGCGCCTGGCTCATCGCCTCCGTCGCCACCCAGGCGGTGTCCGTGCTGGGGACGCTGCTCGGCGCGGAGTTCGCCACGGGCCGCGAGGTCACCTTCTTCTTCTCGCTGGTGATGTACCTGCTGGGCTCGATGCTCTACCTCAACATCATCACCTTGATCTTCTACCGGTTCACCTTCCTCCACCTCACCACCGAGAAGCTCTCTCCCTCGTACTGGATCAACATGGGCGCCGTGGCCATCACCACCCTCGCCGGCGCCACCCTGATCATGGAGAGCGGCGAGTGGGCGTTCCTCGCCATGCTGCGGCCGTTCCTGGTGGGCTTCACGCTCTTCTTCTGGGCGACCGGCACCTGGTGGATCCCGCTCCTCGTCATCCTCGGCGTGTGGCGCCACGTCATCCACCGGTTCCCCCTCACCTACGATCCGCACTTCTGGGCGGGCGTCTTCCCGCTGGGCATGTACACCGTCGCCACCCTGCGCCTTTCACACGCGACCGAGCTCGCCTTCCTCGAAGTGATCCCGCGCTACTTCATCTACGTGGACTACTTCGCGTGGCTCGTGGCGTTCGCGGGCCTCGCACGGGCGGTATGGCGGCTGCTGACCGGCTCGGCCCAGCCTGCCATTTGAACCACGTCGCACATCGCCGAAGCGGCCCTGCTAAGCTTGGCCCAGAAAGTTTCGCGCGGGAGCAAACGGATGCGAGTTCGGCTGCTGGCGGTCACCATGGCTTTCCTGGCATCGGCGTGCGGCGACTCCGCCCTGGAGGAGTTGCGAGCGCTCGCCGCGAAGGACGCACCCTGCACCTCGACGGCAGAGTGCTGCGTCGTCTTCGAGCACTGCCATTCCACCGCGTACGTCGTAGGCGCCGGCGACTTCTCCCGCGCGAAGAAGCTCGTCTCCGAGGTGGACGACTCCACCTGCAACCGGTGCATGGCCGCGCCCGTCGAGCTCCTCTGCGTCGAGGGCGCCTGCGTCGGCCGCGAACTGGACCTCGACGACGTCAACGAGGGCAACCGCGTGGCCCACTGCGGGACGGTGGAGGCGCCGGAAGGCGACGAGAAGTCTCCCGACCCGCAGATCCAGTCGCAGGACGAGGACCGCGCGGAGGGCCGCAAGCTGGGCTGCGGCGCCTGAGCGTCCCGCCCCCCCCGATCGACCAGCGCCTGCTCAGGCGCGTCACGCTACGCGGGCGCCGCGGAACGAACCGAGCGCCACCCGACCCTGAGCAACCAGGTCCTCGGCGCCGCGACGATCGGATCGCCCGGCCCGGCGGCGTATGGATCCGCGCCAGCGGGGGCGGTCCGGCCCTGCCGCAATGCATGAACGCGCGCGTTGCCGAGGACGTAGGCGATCGCGTTGCGCACCTCGCGGGGCGTGCGCAGGACGTGCGAGTGGAAGCGGTCGGCGAACACCTTCCCCGTCCGCTTCATCAGGCGGTTGAGCGCGCGGGCGATCCGCACGGACAGCCCCTGCATGCCCCGCGAGAGCGCCTGCCCATCCTCCGCCTCGACGACGAGATGGACGTGGTTCCCCTGCACCGAGAAGTGCGTGATCCGCACGCCGAGCCGATTCGACCCAGCGGCGAGTGCAGCCTCGACCACGCGGAAGCAGCGCCGCGTCCGCAGGTTCCACACCTCGTCGCTCATCCGCATCGTCACGTGGACGGGATGCCGCGCCGCGACCAAGGGCCGGGACGCATGCGACACCCCAGCCCTCTTCCCCTTGGGCTTTCGCCCTGCGCCGGTCCGTTTCCCACCGCGGGTCGGCAACTTCAGCTCGAGCTGCTTCACCTTCGACCGCTTCGCCATCTCCGCTCCCCACGCCAGCGTTTGATTCGGCATAGATTCTCTCACGACTCGGAGAGGAAGGCAAGACGAGCGAAGGTACGGTCCGGATACATCTGTAACGGATCGGGCCTACGAGATCGGTGCCCGGGTGACACCGGATTCCAGGGACGTGGGTGACACGTTCCGGGGCGGGGAGGGTCCAAACATCCTCGCGACCTCGGGCCTGGGGGCATCCGCGACTCTCGTCGGATGCCATGCTCTGGGAGTGGGGTTCATTTCGGCGGTATCGAGCCGGTTCGAGGCAGCCTGTCGAGAGGCCGCTGGAGCCACTGACCGTGGGTGCCGAGGTACACTCTTGGGGCCGGGGCACACCCGGCCGCATCCTCGGGTGCGGGACACGAGGGCTACGATGAAGAACCTGATGAGCGTGCTTGCGTTCGCGGCGGCGGCGCTTCTAGTCGCCATTTCGCCGGGAAGCAGCGCGGAGGCCACGACTTGCGACGACTCCGGACCGAGCGATCTTTTCCTCGAACTTGAATCGGTTACGGTCGACGGCACCCCCGTCGATCCGGTGGAGGAGACCTGGGCCCGCCTGCATATCTGGGACTACTGGCAAACCAAAACCGCCGACAAGCTGGAGTTTAAAATCTGGGAACTCTGGACAGACCGATGGGGCCTGGGAGGGCGGGTGTATGTACGCACGGAGAAGTAGGGCGATCATCACCGCCCTCCTGGTGCTCGGCGCCTTCGGGTTTACCGCCTGCTTCCCCTTTGGAGACTGCGGGCCGACGGAGCCGCCAAAGGTCCGCTGGGACGGAGCGTTCTCCGAAGAAAGCGGCGGCGCCAGCCGGCAGATGACCATCGACACCTTGGCCGGCGTGATCCGAGTGGAGACAGAGCGATTCGGCGAGAAGGTCGTCACCACGTGGAAGATCCGGACGCACGCAGAGTACAGCGACGCCTTCGAGGCCGCCCATTCCGCGAAGCCTTCCAAGTAAGACGGCACCCCGCCGTGCCAATTGCGGCGAGGGCGACCCGCAGGGGACGGCCTCGGCATCGGGGAAAGGCGGCCGTTCCCGCGTGCGCCCCGAGTGGCCGCCGTGTACGGTGGGATCGATGCTTCCCTTTGCGCTGGTTTCGCCGCCCGGGTCGGAGGACGAGCTCGCCGCCCGGGCGCGCAAGCTCGCGGGGCGCACCGTGGGGATGATCGCCGAGCAGCACGCCGTGCCGCTCGCGGACCTGCGCCGCTCGAAGGGCTGGGTTGGGCGCCTGGTCGAGATCGCGCTGGGCGCCACCGCAGCGAGCCGCGCCGCGCCCGACTTCGAAGCCCTGGGCGTGGAGATGAAGACGGTGCCGGTGGGCGCCACGGGAACACCCCGGGAGAGCACCTTCGTCTGCTCGGCGCCCCTCGAGACCATGGGCGAGATCGGCTGGGAGACGTCGCCCGTCCGCAAGAAGCTCGCGCGAGTGCTGTGGGTGCCGGTCGAGGCGGAGAAAGACGTGCCGCTGCCGGAGCGGCGCTTCGGCGTGCCGCTGCTCTGGAGCCCGAGCGGCGAAGAGGAAGGGGCGCTGCGCCGCGACTGGGACGAGTTCGCCGAGCGGGTGGGGCGCGGCAGGGTCGAGGAGATCACCGCGCACCTGGGACGTCACCTGCAGCTGCGCCCGAAGGGCGCGAGCGCGTCCGCGGTGCGTTGGGGCATCGACGAGGACGGGAACGCCATCCGCACGCTGCCGCTCGCCTTCTACCTGCGCGCTTCGTTCGTGCGCGCGATCCTCGAGCGCAGCTTCGTTCTGAGGTGACGCCTCGCCCGTGCCGCACGAATGTCCTCCTGCGCGGCGACGATGGATTGCGTCGGAATCGTTCCCTGCTGCTACGCTCGCCGTATGAACGTCCACATCATCGACGGCACCTACGAGCTCTTCCGCGCCCACTTCGGCGCGCCGCCTGCCCGCGCCCCTGACGGCATGGAGGTCGGCGCGGTCCGAGGGCTCTTGCGCTCGCTGTCGATGCTCGTGCACCAGCCGGGCGTCACCCACGTCGCGGTGGCCTTCGATCACGTGATCGAGTCGTTCCGCAACGATCTCTTCGACGGCTACAAGACCTCCGCCGGCGTGCCCGAGGAGCTGCTCGCGCAGTTCGGCCTCGCGGAGGAGGCAAGCCGCGCCCTCGGGATCGTCACCTGGCCCATGATCGAGGTCGAGGCGGACGACGCCATCGCCGCCGCCGCCGCCCGCTTCTCCGCCGACCCTCGGGTCGAGAAGGTGTTCCTCGGCTCTCCCGACAAGGATCTCGCGCAGTGCGTCTCCGGCGCTCGCGTCGTCCTCTGGGACCGCCGCCGGGAACTCGTGCTCGACGAGGCCGCCGTGGTGGAGAAGTTCGGCGTGTCGCCCGCCTCGATCCCGGACTGGCTCGCCTTGGTCGGCGACACCGCCGACGGCATCCCCGGCCTGCCGCAGTGGGGCGCCAAGACCTCCGCAGCCGTGCTCGCACGCTGGCGCCGCCTCGAGGAGATCCCCGCCGACCCTGCCGCGTGGGACGTGAAGGTGCGCGGCGCCTCCTCCCTCTCCGAGACGCTGCGCACGCGCTTCGACGACGCGCTCCTCTACCGCCGCCTCGCCACGTTGCGCATCGACGTGCCCCTGCGCGAGTCCCTCGACGACCTCGAGTGGAAGGGCGCCGACCGCGCCGCCCTCGAGGCGCTCTGCGCCCGGATCGGCGAGCGCTCCCTCCCCGACCGCGTGTCCCGCTGGCGCGCCTGACCGCCGCCGCTCCCGAGGACCGAATACGATGCAGGACGAAACCGTGTCAGCTGCGGGAGGTCGTATGAACGTGTCGAGTCGCGTGCGGTCTCGGAGGACGGCCTGGCTGGGCGTGGGCGCCTTCGCGATCTCGGTGATGATCATGGCGCTGATGCCGTCTGGTCGGGCCACTGCCACGTCGTGTGCCTGGCATCCAGAGGGGCTGTTCCTGGAGCTCGAGTCGGTGACGATCGACGGCGCACCCGTGGATTCGGCCACCGCCTGGGCCCACCTGTTGCCGCGCTCGTACGGCTGGCGGGAGCCGCTGGAGCGGGTGACGATGCGTATCGAAGGAGCCTGGACGGACGAGTGGGAGCTCGATGGGGGCGATTATGACCGCGTCGAAGACTAAGGGCGCTCTCGCGTTGCTGCTCGGATCCTTCTGCCTCATGTCCTGCAGTCCCGGGGGAGACTGCGGCGATTCCAGCTGGTCGAACGAGATCGGGTGGGGCGGCATCTACGAAGACTACGAAGACCGTGGCCGTCGGATGACGATCGACGGATCGACCGACCAGGTCCGGGTGGAGTGGGACGACCCCGAGCGCGGGCGAGTGGTCGCCACTTGGAAGATCCGCACGGCGGAGGAGTACCGGGCGGCGCGCCGCGCCGCATCGCCCAGGTAACGCCTCGAAGGCCCGGCGGACCCATGGCCCGCGGCGCGGGCGGCAAAGCGCATGCACGGCGCCGGTTTGCAGCGTCCGGCGCGCGCGCCAGATTGAGCGCATGCGTGCGTTGACCTACGACGGGTTGTACCGGACGAAGGTGCGGCAGAAGCCCGAGCCGCGGATCGAGCATCCGATGGACGGGATCGTGAAGGTGCGGGCGGCCGCGATCTGTGGATCCGATCTCCACCTGCTCCACGGGATGGTGCCCGACACCCGAATCGGCGCGACGCTGGGACACGAGTTCGTCGGCGAAGTCGTGGGGGTGGGGCCCGAGGCGGACGGTGTGCGGGTGGGCGACCGTGTGGCCGTGCCCTTCAACATCTTCTGCGGCGCGTGCTGGTACTGTTCGCGCGGCCTCACGTCGAGCTGCGAGAACACCAACCCCGCGACCGACCTGGCGTGCGGCATTTACGGCTACTCGCACTCGATGGGCGGCTACGAGGGCGGCCAGGCGCAGTACGTGCGCGTGCCGTTCGTGGGCGTGGACGCGGAGCGCATCCCCGAAGACGTCGACGACCTGGATGCGCTCGCCGTCACGGACACCCTGCCGACCGGCTACCAGGCGGCGGAGATGGCGAACATCAACGGCGGCGAGACGGTGGTGGTGTTCGGCGCAGGGCCGGTGGGGCTGTTCGCCATGAAGGCGGCGTGGCTCTTCGGCGCGGGCCGGGTGATCGCCGTGGACCAGCTCGACTACCGGCTGAAGTTCGCGCGGCGCTTCGCGGAGGTGGAGGCCTTCGACTTCCGCGAAGGCGACATCGTCGAGACGATCCTCGAAGAGACGAATGGACGCGGCGCCCACGCGTGCATCGACGCGGTGGGCCTGGAGGCGGCGGGCAGCCCGGTGCAGCGGGGCATCGGGATCTACGGGAAGATGGCGGCCGGATCGGCGGCGGCGCTGAACACCGCGATCCAGTGCACGCGCAAGGGCGGCACGGTGGTGGCGATCGGCGTGTACGGGCCGCCCTGGACGCTGATGGACTTCGGCGCCGCGATGAACAAGCAGCTCACCATCCGCGCGGGGCAGTGCAGCGTGAAGCGCTACATGCCGCGGATGTTCGAGCACATCCGCGCCGGGCGGATCGACGCGCAGCGCCTGTTCACCCACCGCCTCTCGCTCGAAGAGGGGCCAGGCGCCTACCACACGTTCGCGCAGAAGCGGGAGGACTGCATCAAGGTGGCGCTCTACCCGAACGGCACGATCCACTAACGAGGGGACTTCGCATGAATCCGCAGAACCAGGACGTGGGCGTCGATCAGGCGTACTCCCGCAGGCCGGGCGCGCCGCGGTTTCGGGAGCCGGAGCCGTGGCCCCACTCGCGATGGCCGATCCCGCAGCAGCGGGGCAGGCCGTCGGTGGCGAAGCATGGCCGCGCGATCAAGCCGGTGTTCAGCACCGCGATGCCGCCGCGCGGCGTGGCCGGGGCGATGCGCAGGCTCGCCTACCGGATCCCCGACCACCGGCCGAACCACTGGCTGCTGCTCCTCGCAGCCGATCGTGTGGAGGTTTGGGGGCGGCGGTTACCGAAGTTGATCGTGTTCGCGTTGCCCCTCGCGATGGGCGTCGGCGCCTGGCGGGCGAGCCCCGCGCTGCGGTGGGGAATGAGGTGGGCAGCCGCGAAGCGCGCCCCGCGGTACTTGGGGCGCATGGCTGCCTGCGCGATGAGGTGACGACGGCCACGTGCGTGGCTCGTCAATAGACGGCGTCTCCTTTGGGGGAGGTGCATGGCGGCGACCGCGCGCCTACGGTTCCTCGCGCGGCCGTCCATTCTTCGCAAAGGAGCCGAGCCTGCCCCCGATCGCCGCCGCGCTGATCTCCTTCGCGTTCATCGCCGGAGCCGCCGTACTCGGATCGATCCTGCGGGCGGTACTCCCCCGCCACCACCTGAGCGACGAGTCGAGGTCCGCGCTCAAGTTCGGCACGGGCCTGATCGCCACGCTCACCGCGCTCGTCCTCGGTCTGCTGGTCAGCTCGGCGAAGAGCTCGTTCGACGCGATCAACTCGGGGCTCGCCGAGACGGGCGCCAGGGTCATCACGCTCGATAGGCTGCTCGCACATTACGGCCCGGCGGCGGCGGAGGCCCGGCTCCACCTGAAGGCCGCCGTGGCGGCGACGATCGCGCGGGCGTGGCCCGACGAGGTTCCCGGCGCGCCGGAGGTGGCGCCCTTGGACGAGATGTCTGCGGTCGTGGACCGGATCGAGGACCTGCCGGTGAACGACGTGCAGCAGCGCGCCTTCCAGTCCCAGACCCTCTCCATGAGCACGGCGCTCACGCTCTCGTTCTGGCAGCTCGTCGAGCGGACCCGGACGCCGCTGCCGCTCCGGCTCCTGGGGATCCTCGTCTTCTGGCTGTGCGTCCTCTTCGTGGAGATCGGATTGTTCGCCCCGCGCAACGCGACGGTCGCCGCCGCGGTGCTGCTCAGCGCCATCTCCGTCTCCGCCGCCATCCTGCTGATCCTCGAGATGAACGTCCCACTCGAAGGGCTCATCAAGGTTTCGAGCGCCTCGCTGCGCGCGGCGTTGGATCAGATCGGGCGCTGAAGCCGACCTCGGGTCACCGCAAGGCGGCGGCGAGCTTGGGCAGCGACACGTCGTACCGATAGCTCGTGCTGGAGTGGGAGTCTTCGAACTCCTCGTGCTCGTGCGGAATCCCGAGCGCGCGCAGGCGCGACGCGAGCCGGCGGGCGCCCCACTGCAGGTGGTACTCGTCGCGCGTACCCGCATCGACGAAGAGCAGATCGAGCCGGCGCAGCGTCTCCGCGTGGCGGGGCTCCTCCACCAGCCGTACCGGATCCAGCGCGAGCCACCGCTCCCACACCTGCGGGCGCAGCTCCAGCGTCTCCGGATCGAATGGCAGCCCGATCCCCAAGGGCGCGCGTTCGTCGGGGGAGTAGCAGGCCGCCATGCACAAGGTCTGGATCGGATCGAACCACTCGCCGCTGCGCTTCTTCTTCGCGGCGCGGAAGGCCTCCACGAACGCCTCGACGCCGCCGTGCCTGCGCAGCGCGTTGGCGAGCGCGGGGAAGTGTCCGAGGTAGCAGTACTCGAACGCCATGTCGCCGGCGTGGCACGCGACGGCGCGCACGTGCTCCGGATGCCGCATGGCGTTCAGGATCGCGCCGTACCCACCGGACGACTTGCCCGCCACGCCGTGCTTGCCGCAACTCCACCTCGCCTCGACGGCAGACTTGCAGTCCTCCCACAGGTACCGCTCGTACGAGCCAGTCGCGGCGCTGTCGAGGTACTGCGATCCCCCGAGCGACGTGAAGCAATCGGGCAGCACGAAGATCGCGGGCTGCAGCCGCCCTTCGGCGGCGAGCCGGTTCACGCGGCGGAGCAGCCCCTCGCTCCACGGATCATCGGCGAGGAGGCTCCCGGGCGTCCCCGAGTAGCCGCCCAGCACCCAGATCACCGGATGCGTTCCTTCCACCTCGGGCACCAGCACGTGCAGGTCGCGCACGTGCGGATCGCCCAGCGGATTGCCGCGCAGCGCCTCGCTGCGAACTTCAAGGATCTCGTGACCGTAGCGGTAGCTCATCCGCCCACGATAACCCGCCATGGCGTCAGCCGGCGGGCCAACTCCCCCGCCTCACTCCCCCCTTGGACGACGCTCCCCGTAAGGACCCTGCCCAAACGCTGGTTTGGCTTGTTGAGCCGAATCGCATACGCCGGCTGTTTGCTATTCGAGCCGACAACATAAAAGCCGGGTTCGAAGGTTTGATTGATCACCCTTGGGATGGTGCCGCGACTTTAGCGATCGAGGAGGGACAGGAACTCGTCCTCGCCGACGATGCGGAGGTCGGCGCCGAGGTCGATCCGGTCGTGGGCCTTCCGCAGCTTGCCCGTCGCCTCGCCGTCGAGGTCGCCGACGACCAGGTAGTTCGTCTTGCCGTTCACGTCGGAGCCGAAGGAGCCGCCGGCGTCCACCACGCGCTGGAAGGCGTCCAGGCGATCCATCGAGCGCAGCTCGCCGGTGAAGACCACGCGCTTGCCGAAGAGGGGATGCGCGGGGTCGAAGGTGTTCACCCGCGGCTTCACCTCGTCCTGCCGCACGGCCGGCCGATGCACCGCGCCCGTCGGCGGCGGATCCAACGGCGGATGCGGGTGATCGTCGCGCAGCTCGCCCGGCCCACAGGCGAGCGTCTCCAGCAGCTCCGGGAGCGATCCGGCCCGCAACTCGGTGCACGCCTGCATCGCGATCCGCGCGCACGCCTCGGCGTCGGCGAGGGCCTGGTGGTGCTGGAACTGGAAGCCGAAGCTCGAAGCCACCGTCTTCAGATCGTAGCGCGGCAGCCGCCACGCCCGCCTGGCGAGCTGCACCGTGCACGCGTACGAAAGGGTCGGGTAGGGCAGGCCATGGAGATCGAGGGATTGCTGCAGCACGCCCAGATCGAAGCCCACGTTGTGCGCCAGGACGAGCTGGCCCTCGAGGAGCGGACGCAAGCTAGGCCACAGATCCGCGAAGGTGGGGGCGGAGGCCACGTCGCGCGCCTGGATGCCGTGCACGCGCACGTTGTGGGGGCTGAAGACCAGGGGCCTGGGCCGGATCAGCCAGTGCCGCCGATCGACCACCTCGCCGTTCTCGACGCGCACCACGCCGATGGAGCACGCGCTGCTGCGGGAGGAATTGGCAGTTTCGAAGTCGATCGCGACGAACATAGGGGGAGAACCGGGCGCCCGAACATGCGCTGAAAGGCCGGGCGTCGCAAGCCTCGTTGCGGGAAGGCCCCGGGAACCCCACCGTATTCCGAGGAGACCTTCGAGAATGGACAGGAAGCGCGCGGACACGCTGCTGCCGTACGGGCGGCGCGACGACACCACCCGGGAGCTCACCGGCCGCGACGCCGACATGGACGAGGCCGAGGTGGGATCCGCGGGCAACGGCGCGGATCCCTTCGGCGCGGATCTCCAGGGCGGCCTCCCCGTCGACATAGAGGCCGAGCCCGATCGCCCCGACGACATCGTCCCCGACGAGATCGAGCGCTGGCCCGGCCAGCCGGCGGACGAGGATCGGGAGTTGACCGCGCAGCCGAGCGAGCCGCAGCCGGTCGATCCATCGGAGACGATGTAGGCCGTGCGTCCGCAAGGCGAAGCGGTGGGACAGAAACGGACAAACTAGACGGAACAACCGATGTAAGACCGCGGCGGAGGTCGCGGTCTGGATCAGCCCCGGGGGGCTCGACCTGATTCTCCGCTACGTATTCGTCGCCCTGGTGGGGGCCGCGCTGATGGTTCGTTTCCTCTAGAGAGGGGCGACGCTGATTGCGGCCGGATGTTCGCCAGGTAGGCCCCGGTGAAAGGCCGCGGAGGACGGCACCCCCGCGGCCTGATGCCTACCGCCTCGCGGCGAGCTCCACGTTCGACGGAGCCCGGACGGCGCACGCCACGGGAGCGCCACCAACGATGCACCCGAGGACGAACAGGACTGCGCCGAGGGTTTTGTTGTTGACGCGGCACGACAGGGCGAAAGCCTCGTGCTCCTTCAGCGGTTCGTCGCTCATGCGGCCGCCTTCCGGCGCTTCGCGCCCTTGGGCTCCGCAGCCTTCATCTCTTCGAGGACGCGAATCAGACCGTCGAAGTGGTAGCGGTTCGCGAACCCGCTCCTCTCCTCCCGCCTGAGGTAGCCGAGATCCTCCAGCCTGGTGACGGCCTTCCGAACGGCGCGCTGGGAGAGACCCATCCGCTCCGCGATCGACTTGAGCGACGGATACGGGGCGTCGGCCGTCCAGCGGTACGAAGCCAGGTGGATCACCACCAACGCTTCGGTGGAGGTCAGGCCCTTCGTCCCCGGGTTCGGGGAGTCGCCCGGCTTGTGGCCGAGCCGGTGGTACGCTTCGAGGAAGTAGAGCGGAATCGGCGTGAAAGGAACGCCGATCTTGCCCCACCGCGCAACGATCGAGCTGACCCCCTCCGTGGCGCTCTCGCGCGAAGGGGGCGGCATAACGAACTGCTTTTCCATGTGCTGCACCTTGTCGGCTCGGGACGAAGGTAGAGCACCGTGGAGTGGAGTCGTGCGGATTTGCGATGCGCGGCGACCGTCCACGGTGCGGCCAGCATCCGAGCCCTACCGGCCGCCAACGACCGTATCGCGAGGCAGCGCGACTGAAAAGGGGGTTGGAAGTTTTGTGGTTCCTACCCCCGCCCCCTCCCCCACACCCCCCGGGGGGCTCAATCTATGGCTAAAATCGCATTTTCGGGGAGACGGATTTTCCGACGGCACCTGCGCGGATCTCTAATCGATCTCAGTGCTTATTTCTTTGGTGATATAGTTCGACGGAACTGTAGTTCCTCCCTACCAAGGACCTGTGGTTCCTAAGGCGAGGGCTCTCTCGTCCGGGGGATCGTCGCCCTCCATTTTCCGCGAGCGGAAATCGGAGCGATACTTTCTCCGCGATGCGCGGTGACCGCCCACGGTCATTCGCCCAAGGGCGTTCTCGGGAAACCGGGAGCGCCCTTGTTTTTAGCAGCGGAAGCGGCCCCACGAGGCCCTAGGATCGACGAAGGCCGCGGAGGGGCAGAATCCCCCGCGGCCTTTGTCGTTCGTCGCCAGAGATGCTGATAGGCCCCGCGCAGCGGCTGGGGTGGCAACGGCCGCTTCGGGCGACCCGACGAAGTAGACAATCCCTGCTCCATCCTCCGCTCTGGCACGCCAAGCGCGCGAAGGAGCACGGCGAGCGCTTCGGGGGTTGTCGAACGCCAGGTCTTCAATGGCACGAGGCGCAGACTGGAGAGTGAGGTGGTTCGACCCCATCGATGGCCGGCTGATCTTCTTGGCGAAGCACCTCTACGTCGCCTACACGGTCTACGGCGCGAGCCACATGCGTACCTCCGAGGTTCATCGGTACGACTTTTCGACGTTCGACGTCTTGGGCACCGCGGACTGAGATGAGCCTACTGGCAGCGCAATCCGCCAGGCTATGACGATCAGAACCCGGCTCGGGCGGACCGAAACGGAGGTCTGAATCATCGTGGGCGCACCCACGCCCCATCGGGGCGTCGCCGTGGATGCCTACGCGTGCCATGTATCTCGGGCTTCGGGAAATGGCCTCTCGACCTACCTCGGCGCGCGCCGTGGCGGCCTCGCCATCCGGTTTGACGCAAGGCGTTACGGGGCCTATAACCGGTCCATCATCGATCCGCCGCAGGGCGGGAGGGCTCCAGCATGGCGAATGGCATCGGGGCAGAGCGCGGCAGGCGCGTCGCGATCGTGGCGGGGTTGCGCACTCCCTTCGCGCGGGCGAATGGCGTCTTTGGCACGCTGACGGCGCTCGAGCTCGGGCGGCTGGTGGTGAACGAGCTGGTCGCGCGCACGAGCCTCAAGCCCAAGGAGGTCGATCTGGTCACCTTCGGCCAGGTGGTCCCCTCGGTGACTGCGCCGAACATCGCCCGGGAGATCGTGCTCTCCACCGCGATGCCGCCCACCGTGGACGCGTGGTCGGTGTCGCGGGCCTGCGCCACCTCGATCCAGTCGACCACCGATGCCGCCAACCAGATCGCCGCCGGAAACGTCGAGATCGCGATCGCCGGCGGCGCCGAGTGCCTCTCGGACATCCCCTTCACCGTGTCGCGGCCGCTGGCGGACGCCCTGGTGAGCGCGTCGCGGGCCCGGGACATCCCGGCGAAGCTGCGCAGCTTCGCGCACCTCTCCGCGCGCGATCTGCTGCCGATCGCCCCGGCGCTCAAGGAGCCTTCCACTGGCCTGACGATGGGCGAGAGCGCCGAGAAGATGGCGCGGGAGAACGGCATCGGCCGCGAGGAGCAGGATCGCTTCGCGAAGCGCTCCCACGATCGCGCCGCCGCGGCGTGGGCGGAGGGCAAGTTCGACGACGAGGTGATGAAGGTCCCGGTGCCGCCGAAGTTCCGCACCGTCGCCACCGAGGACGACTACGTCCGCAGGGACACCAACCTCGAGAAGATGGCGACCCTCAAGCCGGTCTTCGACAAGCGGTACGGCAGCATCACCGCGGCGAACTCGTCGGGCCTCACCGACGGCGCGTCGGCGCTGGTGCTGATGAGCGAGGAGCGGGCGAAGGCCATGGGCCACACGCCCCTGGGCTACATCCGCTCGTACGCCTACGCGGCGGTGGATCCGAAGGAGCAGATGCTGATCGGCCCGGCGTACTCGATGCCGAAGGCGCTCGAGCGCGCCGGCATGAAGCTGCAGGACATGGATCTCGTGGAGATCCACGAGGCGTTCGCGGCGGTGGTGCTCTCGATCCTGCAGAAGCTCTCCTCCAAGAAGTTCGCGGAGGAGAAGCTCGGGCGCGCCGAGGCGGTGGGCGACGTCGAGGAGCAGAAGCTCAACGTCAACGGCGGCGCCATCGCGCTGGGGCATCCCTTCGGCGCCACCGGCGCCCGCATGATCATGACGACCTTGAACGAGCTGAAGCGGCGGGGGAAGAACCTCGGCCTCCTCGGCATCTGTGCGGCGGGCGGCCTGGCGGCTTCCGTCGTCCTGGAGCGGGAATGATGGCAGCCGTCGCAGACGACGCGTCGAGGTACTTCACCGTCGACGTGGGGGACGACGGGGTGGCAATGGTCACCCTGGACGAGCAGGGCGCGCCGGTGAACACGTTCTCCGAGGGGCTGGGCCAGCACTTCGGCGAGACCTTCGCGAGGCTCCTCGCCGATCCCAAGGTCCACTCGGTGGTGGTCGCGTCCGGCAAGAAGGACAACTTCATCGCCGGCGCCGACATCCAGATGCTGCAAAAGACCGAGGACGCCGCGGCGCTGGCGCGGTGGGGCCAGGGTCTCCTCAACGATCTGGCGGCGTCGCACAAGCCGGTGGTGGCGGCGATCGACGGGGTGGCGCTCGGCGGCGGCCTCGAGTTCGTGCTGGCGTGCACCTACCGCATCGCCGCCGACTCGCCCAAGACCAGGCTCGGTCTCCCGGAGACGCAGCTCGGCCTCATCCCCGGCGCGGGCGGCACCCAGCGCCTGCCGCGGCTCATCGGCGCCCAGGCCGCCCTCGACATGGTGCTCACGGGCAGGCAGGTGAAGCCCTCCCGCGCCAAGAAGATGGGCCTCGTGGACGAGGTGGTGCCGGCGCCGCTGCTCCTGCAGGTGGCGAGGAAGCGGGCGATGGAGCTCTCGTCCGGGCGCAAGCCACCCGTCCACGGAAGGGAGGCGCTGATGGCCTCCCTTCGCCAGGGCAAGGTCGATCAGAAGGCCATGATGGCGCTGGCCCTCGAGGAGAACGCGGTGGGCCGGCGGATCCTCTTCCACCAGGCGGAGAAGCAGGCCTTCAAGAAGAGCCGCGGCAACTACCCGGCGATCCCAGCGGCGATCGAGGCCATGCGGGTCGGGCTCGAGCACGGGATGGAGAAGGGCTTCGAGAAGGAGGCCGAGTTCTTCGGACAGCTCTCCAAGACCGACGTCTCCAAGCAGCTCATCCGCATCTTCTTCGCGCAGACGGCGCTGAAGAAGGAGACCGGCGTCGCCGACGCCAACGTGAAGCCGCGTCCCGTGCACAAGGTGGGGATGATCGGCGGCGGCCTCATGGGCGGCGGCATCGCCTACGTGACCGCGAACGCCGCCAAGACCCCGGTGCGCTTCCAGGAGATGAACGAGGAGGGCCTGGGCCGCGCCTTCTCCCACGTGCGCGGGCTCCTGGATCAGCGGGTGAAGCGCAGGAGCATCACGAAGCTCGATCGAGAAGCGGTGATGGCGCGCATCACTGGCGGCACCCGTTACCGCGGCTTCGCCGACGCCGACGTGGTGATCGAGGCGGTGTTCGAGGATCTCGAGGTGAAGCGCGAGGTGGTCCGGCAGGTGGAGGCAGCCACCCCGGAGCATTGTGTGTTTGCCTCTAACACGTCGACGCTGCCGATCGCGCGGATCGCGGAAGGCGCGAGGCGCCCGCAGAACGTCGTGGGGATGCACTACTTCTCGCCGGTGGAGAAGATGCCGCTCCTCGAGGTGATCCGGACGAAGCAGACGGCGCCGGAGGTGGTTGCCACCGCGGTGGCGCTGGGCAAGGCCCAGGGCAAGACCGTGATCGTGGTGGAGGACGGCCCGGGCTTCTACACGACGCGCATCCTCTCGCCCTACGGCTCCGAGGCGGCGTGGCTGCTGGCCGAGGGCGGCGACATCGCGACGATCGACCGGGCGATGGTGGACTGGGGCTTCCCGGTGGGGCCGTTCATGCTCCTCGACGAGGTGGGCCTCGACGTGGCGCAGAAGGTGTCGAAGACGCTGCTCGACGCGTTCGGCGAGCGCGCGCTCCCTCCCGAGTCGCTGGCGAAGGTGATCGAGGACGGCAGGCTCGGCCGCAAGAACGGCAAGGGCTTCTACACCTACGGCACCAAGCGCAAGGTCGTGGACGAGTCGATCTACGAGCTGCTCCCCGGCGGCCAGAAGCGCCGGTCGATCCCGGGCGAGGAGATCCAGCAGCGGCTCTCCTTGCGGCTGTGCAACGAGGCGGCGCTCTGCCTGCAGGAGGGCATCCTCCACTCGCCACGGGACGGCGACGTGGGCGCGGTGTTCGGCCTGGGGTTCCCGCCGTTCCGGGGCGGGCCGTTCCGGTGGATGGACAGCCTGGGGCCCACGGAGGTGGTGCGGCGGCTGCGCGGCTTCGAGGAGCGGCACGGCGTGCGGTTCAAGCCGGCGCAGATCCTGGTGGACATGGCGCAGAAGGGGGAGCGGTTCTTCCGCGACTGAGGCGCCGCAGGCGCCTCAGTCGCGCGCTTCTCTGAGCCCTCCGCTCCCTCGCCTTCAACACCGGTTCGCAGAAGGGGATGCTGCCCAGACGGTCCCCTCAGGTCGGCGCCATCTGCTATATTGGACGCACGTTCGCGATAGTTGGCAAATCCGGTTGCCGGCCCGAAGGGCCGGGACTAGCCTCATCGCCACGTCCGTACCTACCCGCGATCCCCTCGCGAGGAGCCGACCGCCGCCATGTCGAATGAGACCGTCTTCACATCCGAATCCGTGACCGAGGGCCACCCGGACAAGGTCTGCGACCACGTCTCCGACGCCATCCTCGACGCCCTCCTGGGTGGGACCAAGCAGCCCAACGGCGAGTTCTGGCCCGGCGACAAGAGCTCCCGCGTGGCGGTCGAGACCCTGGTCAAGACGGGCTTCGTCGTGGTGGCCGGCGAGGTCACCTCCAACGCCCGCATCGACATCCCGGCCATCGTCCGCAAGACGATCAAGGACATCGGGTACACCGACTCGTCCATGGGCTTCGACGGCAACACCTGCGGCATCCTGGTGGCCCTCGAGCAGCAGTCCCCCGACATCAACCAGGGCGTGGACCGCAAGGAAGGCGAGGAGCAGGGCGCCGGCGATCAGGGGATGATGTTCGGCTTCGCCTGCGACGAGACGCCGGAGCTCATGCCGGCGCCGATCTTCTACGCCCACCGCCTCGCCCGCCGCCTGGCGGAGGTCCGCAAGTCCGGGCAGATCCCCTGGCTGCGGCCGGACGGCAAGGCGCAGGTCGCCGTGCGCTACCGCGACGGCAAGCCGGTGGGTTTCGACTCGGTGGTGGTCTCCACCCAGCACGCCGACGGCGTCGACAACGACGAGATCCGACGGGCCATCGAGAAGGACGTGATCCGCGCCGTCCTTCCGGCGGACATGCTCCACCCCGAGACCAGGTTCTGGATCAACCCCACCGGCCGCTTCGTGGTCGGCGGTCCGATGGGCGACTCGGGCCTCACCGGCCGCAAGATCATCGTGGACACCTACGGCGGCATGGGCCGCCACGGCGGCGGCGCGTTCTCCGGCAAGGATCCGTCCAAGGTCGATCGCTCGGCCGCCTACATGATGCGGTACGTGGCGAAGAACGTGGTGGCCGCGGGGCTCGCCTCCCGCTGCGAGGTGCAGGTCGCCTACGCGATCGGCGTCGCCGAGCCGGTGAGCATCCACGTGGACACCTTCGGCACCGGCAAGGTCCCCGAGGAGAAGATCGAGGCGGCGGTGCGGCGGGTGTTCCGCTTCAAGCCCGCCGAGATCATCGCGGACCTCCACCTCCTCGAGCCCATCTACCTGCGCACGGCTGGCTACGGACACTTCGGCCGCGAGGAGCCCGGCTTCACCTGGGAGCGCACCGACAAGACGGGCGCGCTCCGCGAAGCCGCCGGGCTCTGATCCGGCGCAGGTGCTCGACGTGAAAGCGGCCGGGCGCTCCCTCGGGGGCGCCAGGGGGTCGCGTGTTCGGATCGGCACGCGTCCATAGCCGCGCGGTTCAACCGCCGCGCGACCGGTGTTAGGTTCCTCCGCCGTGACCCTCCTCGAAGCGATCGTCCTCGGCGTGGTGCAGGGACTCACCGAGTTCCTGCCGATCTCCTCCACCGCGCACCTGCGGATCGTGCCGGCCCTCTTCGGCTGGAAGGATCCGGGCGCCGCCTTCTCCGCCGTGATCCAGATCGGCACCGTGCTCGCGGTGCTCATCTACTTCCGCAAGGATCTGTGGGCGATGGCCGCGGGGTTCTGGCGGGGCCTCAAGGCGGGCAAGCCGCTCGCCGATCCCCACGCGCGCCTCGGCCTCTTCATCGCGGCCGGCACCGTCCCGGTGGTGGCGGGAGGCCTGCTCTTCCAGAAGGCGATCAAGAACGATCTGCGCAGCCTCTACGTGATCGCCGGATCGCTGGTGGTGGTGGCCCTCGCCATGGCCTGGGCCGATCGCCGCGCCACCCTCTCGAAGCTGCGGGAGGGATCGATCGGCTTCGGCGACGCGGTCTTCGTCGGTGTGGCGCAGATGTTCGCCTTGATCCCCGGCGTGTCCCGATCGGGATCCACGATCGCGGCAGGGCTGATGCGCGGCCTGCCCCGGGCGGAGGCGGCGCGCTTCTCGTTCCTCCTGTCGATCCCGGCGGTGGCGGGGGCGGGCCTGAAGGAGCTCTTCGATCTGCGCAAGGAGGGAGCCCTCGAGGGCGACGGCGTGATGATGGTCGCAGTGGCGACCCTCGTCTCCTTCGCAGTGGGCTACGCGGCGATCGCCGGCCTCATCGCGTTCCTGAAGAAGCGCTCGGTGATGGTGTTCGTGGGCTACCGCATCGGCCTCGCGATCCTGCTCCTCGGCCTCCTCGCAGGAGGGAAGCTCGCGCACCTCGACGAGCCCGTCGCCGACGAGAGCGCCGCAGTGGCGACGTCGGCAGACGGCGGCGAGCCCGCGTCCCGCGCCGTCGATGGCGCCACGGCCACGGCGGCGCCGTGAGCGCCTCCCGCGACCTCGAAGAGATCCGCGCGGCCCTCGAGGATCGAGAGCCGGGCAGCCTCGTCGATCCGTTCGCGCCTCCTTCGCCGGTGCGCCCCGCTTCGGTGCTGGTCCCGGTGTACGAGGATCGGGGCGAGGCCCACATCCTCTTCGTGCGCCGCAGCGATCACCTCGGCAAGCACCCGGGCCAGATCGCATTTCCCGGCGGCGGCCGCGATCCCGGCGAGGACGAGCTCGACTGCGCGCTCCGCGAGGCGGAGGAGGAGGTGGGCATCCTCCGCTCGGGCGTGGACATCCTGGGGCGCCTCGATCGCTATACGACCATCACCGGTTATTTGGTCTCCCCCTTCGTGGCGCAGCTCGCGTGGCCGTGCGAGCTGAGGCCCGATCCGGGCGAGGTCGCACAGGTGCTGCACGTGCCGCTCGCGCGCCTCGTCGAGCCGGGCACCCTGCGCGTCGCCGATGGGCAGCGCGGCGTCGTGAACTTCTTCGACGTGGGCGAGGAGGTGATCTGGGGTGCCACTGCGCGCATGCTGCGCCAGCTCCTCGAGCTCAAGCTCGGCCGGCCGCTGGTGCCGAGCGGCCCCGTGCCCTGGGACAAGGTGCGCTGGTAGCCCTGCTCCATGCCGAATCCGTCGCGTGGAGCCCGGGTGTGGGATGCACTGCATCCGACGCTGCGGGTAGTGTGTCGGCACTCAGACGGTGATCGCCCACGTCCCGTGCGTTCGAGAAAGGCGAAATGGCGAAGCGCGAAAGAATCCATCCCGTGATCCTCGCCGGCGGCAGCGGCACCCGCTTCTGGCCGCTGTCGCGGAAGAAGCGGCCCAAGCAGCTCCTGCCGCTGGCTTCGTCGGAGCCGCTCATCGCCGACACCTTCGCGCGGCTGGAGGGCCTCTGCGATCCCCGGGACGTCCTCGTGGTCTGCGGCCGATCCCACGCGCGGGCGCTGCGCGGGATGCTGCCCGCCGACGTGGAGGTGCTGGTGGAGCCACAGCCCCGCAACACCGCCGCGGCGATCGGACTCGCGGCGACCGTGGTGGCGGCGAAGGATCCCAAGGGGGTGCTGGCGGTGCTCCCCTCCGATCACGCGGTGCTCGATCGCCGCGCGTTCCATCGCACGCTGCGAGAGGCGGCGAAGGTGGCGGCCGGCGGCTCCCTGGTCACCATCGGGATCACGCCCACCCGTCCCGAGACGGGCTTCGGCTACATCCGCATCGGCGACGACCATCCGGCCGGCGGCACCGCAAAGAAGGTGCGCTCGTTCGTCGAGAAGCCCGATCGCGAGACAGCTTCGCGCTACGTGCTCTCCGGCGACTACCTCTGGAACGCGGGGATGTTCGTGTTCCGCGCCGATCGCATGCTCGCCGAGATCGAGCGGCACCTTCCCGAGTGCGCGGAGGCGCTGGCGGAGATCGCGAAGGCGGTGGGGACGCCGGGCTTCAATCGCGCGCTGTCCAAGTGGTTCCCCACGTGCCCGTCGATCTCGATCGACTACGCGGTGATGGAGCGCGCCGAAGACATCGCGGTGGTCCCCGCGTCGTTCGGCTGGTCCGACCTCGGCTCGTTCGCCTCGCTGCCCGAGGTGCGCCCCGCCGATCACGCGGGCAACGTGGTGCAGGGCGACGTCCTCGCCTTCGACGCCACCGGCAACGTGGTGGTCGGCCACCCGGGCAAGCCGGTCGCCCTCGTCGGCTGCTCCAACCTCGTGGTGATCGACACGGGAGACGCGCTCCTCGTCTGTGAGCGGGAGCGGGCCCAGGAGATCCGCCAGGTGGTCGAGGCGCTGGAGAAGCGCGGCGATCGCCGGCTCCTCTAGCTGGGCGGCTTGCCTCTGGTGGCCCTGGACCGAACTCCCAATCCCCGGACGGACGACGACCCTGTTGACTATCGGGGAAAGTTCCTCGTAGCGTGAATGCCCGATGCACTCTTCGTTTGAAAGAGCGTTTGGGAGGCGGGCATGGATCGAAAGGCGGCAAGAGCGGTCCCCTTTTTCGTTTGTCTTCTCGCGGTTCTCGGGATCGCTTGCTCCAATGGCGGCGGAGGAGGCGGCGGAGGAGGCGGCGGAGGAGGCGGCGGAGGAGGCGGCGGAGGAGACGGAGCCGGTGGTGCGGGGGGAAGCGGGGGAACCGGGGGAACTGGAGGAACCGGAGGATCCGTCCACCCCATCGAGAACTGCGAGGATCTCTGCACCGTCCTTTCGGGCGAGTGCCAGATGGGCGATCCCGGCGATCCCGACGACCACGCCCACTGCGTGGGCTGGTGCGAGATGACGCTGTCGCCTGCGCAGTTCGACTGCGTGTCACCCCTCGCGCACACCTGCGACTGGGATGCCTTCGAACCGTGCTTCGAAATGCTCGATCCCTGGTGCGACGCATTCTGTTCGAAGGTGTCGGACTGCGGCAGTGGGAACCGGTCGGTCGTGCAAGAGGCCTGTGTCGAAGAGTGCAACTGGGGCACGTTGGGACGAGACCCGTCGAACCGCGCCTGCATGGACGCGGCCGCCGATTCATGCGACATGGACGGGCTCGCCGGTTGCTTCCCCGAAGAGGAAGCCTGCGTCCGGATGTGCTCCCACGTGTTCCTCGAGTGCGGCCTTCCGCTAGGCCACCCTTCCGGCGAGGAGCTGGGATGGCCGGATTGCATGTACCTTTGCAAAAACGATTTCTGGTCGCAGGACGAGCTCCATTGTCTGACGACCGCGTCCTGCGACGCCGGCGCCATGCAGGCGTGCCAGCCTGGGACCTGCGAGGGCCTTTGCTCGGATCTCGCCGACTGCAGCACGGCCAACCCGGATCAGGTGGAGCAGTCCTGCCTCGACTCGTGTCTCTACGCCTGGACCTGGGGTGACGGCGGGTCGTTTTCTTGTCTGGTCGAGGCCGCTTCGACCTGTGACGCCGATGCGCTCGCAGCTTGCTTCCCAGACGAGTCGCCGGAATGCGCGACCATGTGCAACCACCTTTATTTCGAGTGTGGCGTGAGCATCCGCGAGCCGGAGTTCCGGCAGCTCCTCGACCGTGACGACTGTGCCCTCTTCTGCGAGTACGTCGCGACCCAAGACCAGATCGAATGCCTGCAGGCTGCCGAATGCAGCAACGCCTCGGTCAACGCCTGCCTGTCCGGAGGCTAGGCGGGAGCACTCGCCGCCGGTGGTTTCGCAAACCCCCGGCGGCTTGACGCCGGGCGGGCTCGCCGCTAAACCCTCGTTCGCCATGCCGAATGAGGATTCGTCCCGATGTCCGTGAGCCCCCGCCGCGCCCGCGAGATCGCCCGCACCCGCCAGGACATCCTGGAGGCCGCGGCGCGCGCCTTCGTCCACAGCGGCTTCCGAGCGGCGACGATGCAGGACATCGCCCGCGAGGCGGGATACACGGCCGCGTCGCTCTACGGCTACTTCCCGAGCAAGGAGGAGATCCTCCGGGAGCTCCACGCCCTGGTGATGGAGGAGCTCTCGGCCACGTACGAGGCGCCGTTCCCCGCGGGCCTGTCGCTGCGCCAGAAGCTCGAGACCCTGATGCGGCGGCACGTGGAGGTGGCGCAGCGCCGCTTCGATCTCTTCGCGCTCTTCCACACCGGCCTCACGGAGATGAGCTGCCAGGTCCACGGCGGTGACAGCCCCTTCGGCCGGCGGGTCGACCTCTTCACCCGCTTCATCGAGGCGCACCAGGGCGACGAGGACCTGGGCGGGCGCACGCCCCGCGAGGCGGCGCTGGCCATCACCGGGATCAGCTACGCCTTCTTCGTGGACCTCATGCGTTCGCCCGACCGGACGATCGGAACGGACAAGCTGCCGGTGGTGATGGACCTCATCTTCCACGGCCTCTCCCGCCCCTCGAGAGGGCCGGCGGAACGTTGATTGGACCTCCGACGTTCGCCGCGGGTCGCCGTTCCATTGTTTCTTGACAAACGCCCTACGTAAGAGAATAAAACGCGCGTTCGAGTCTGCCGAATGCGCATTCGGCAGCAACAGCGGGTGCCAACCATGCGGGTTTCCAGGATTTCCGCCCTCCTCCTCGCCTCCTCTCTCCTCGTCGCGTTCGCCTCCGGCTGCGCCGGCGGCGCCGAAAAGGCGTCCCTCCCCGCCGCGGCGGTCGAGGCGAAGCTGGGCGTCCGGGTCGTCACGCCCCAGGAGAAGCTCGACGGGCAGCTCGTGAAGGCGACCGGCAGCCTCGCCGCCCGAAACGAGGCCGCGGTCGGCGCCAAGATCGGCGGGACGATCCGGGAACTGCTCGTCGACGTGGGCGACAAGGTCCGCAAGGATCAGCCGCTGGCGCGCCTCGACGCCGCCAACGCCTTGATCGCCGTGGAGCAGGCCAAGGCCGCCCAGGCAGTGGCGCAGGCAGGCCTCGTGGCCGCGACGCAGGAGTGGGAGCGCGCGCAGAAGCTCGCCGTCTCGGGCGGTCTCGCCAAGGCCGGCCTCGACCGCGCCGAGGCCGCCTTCAAGCAGGCCACCGCCGGCGCCAAGCAGGCGGACGCCGGGCTGCAGGCCGCGCAGAGGGCACTCGCCGATCACACCCTGCGCGCGCCGTTCGACGGCACCGTCACCGCGCGGATGATGAACGTTGGCGAGTTCGTCGCCGTGATGCCGCCCTCCCCGGTCTTCCGCGTGGTGGACGTGGATCGGCTGGAGGTGATCCTCCCCGTCCCCGAGACGGTGGTCGCGACCATCCGCCCCGGCGCCACGGTGCGCGGCGTGCTCAACCCCTCCGGCCACGCCTTCGAGGCGACGGTGCGCGTCGTGGGCAACGTCGTGGATCCCGCCACCCGCACGGTCGAGGTGCGCGCGGATCTCACCGGAGAGCGCGGCCCCGAGATGCGACCCCACGCGATCGTGGAGGTCGACTTCTCGCAGAGCGAGGCGCTCGAGGGCCTGTTCCTCCCGGCGCAGGCCGTGGCCCGTGACGGCGAGAAGAAGTTCGTCTGGGTGGTGGAGAACGGCGCCGCCGCGAGGAAGTCGATCGAGGCCGAGGCGCTCTCGCCCGGCGTGGTCCGGGTCACGAGCGGCCTCGCAGGCACGGAGCAGGTGGTGCGCGACGGCGGCGCCAAGCTGGCCGACGGGATGCAGGTGCAGGTCGTCCGCTGACGGCGGAGATCGCGTGAAGCCGCGCGCCCCTCGCGCGCGGAGAGAACGAGAACATGGATCCGATCAAGACCCTCATCAACCGGCCGATCTTCACCTCGATGTTGATCTGCGCGCTGCTGGTCTTCGGCCTCTTCGCCTTCCCGAAGATGGGCGTCGATCAGTTCCCCGACGTCGAGTTCCCGGTGGTGACCGTGACCGTGGTCCGACCCGGCGCCGACCCGGAGAGCATGGAGCGCGACGTCGCCGACCCGCTCGAGGAGGTGATCAACACCCTCTCCGGCCTCGAGGTCCTCAAGTCGATCAACGTCGAGAGCGTCACGCAGATCATCGTCCAGTTCGAGCTGGGCAAAGACGTCGACGTGGCCGCGCAGGAGGTCCGCGACAAGGTCCAGTCGCAGCTCTCGAAGCTGCCTCCCGAGATCGAGACGCCGGTGGTCGACAAGTTCGACATCGGCGCCGCGCCGATCATGACCCTGACCCTCTCCGGGCCGCTGCCGGTGGAGGAGCTCACCCGGATCGCCGAGGACGAGGTGAAGCCCATGCTGCAGCAGCAGCGGGGCGTGGGCTCGATCGATCTCATCGGCGGCCGGGAGCGCGAGATCCGGGTCGAGGTGAACCCCGATCGCCTCCGCGGCTACGGGCTGGCCGTCACCGACGTCGCCGCCGCGCTCAACGCGCAGAACATCGACATCCCCGGCGGCCGCACGGAGGAGCCGGGGCGCGAGCGCACCGTCAAGCTCACCTCCCAGGTGAAGAGCGTCGACGAGGTCCGCAACCTGATCATCCCGGTGCCGACCCCCGTGCCGGTGCGGATCCAGGACGTCGCCAACGTCATCGACGGCCCAGAGGAGGCCCGCTCCGCCGCGACCTTCGGCGGCGAGAGCGCCGTCGCCCTCGTCGTCCGCAAGCAGTCGGGCGCGAACACCGTTGCGGTCGCCGAGGCGATCAAGGAGGAGCTGCCCGGGATCACCTCGAGGCTGCCCGAAGGCCTCCACGTCGAGATGGTGAACGACGGCGCGAAGTTCATCCGCAGCTCGATCCACGCGGTGCAGGAGGATCTGCTGCTGGGCGGCATCCTCGCCGTGCTGATCGTGCTCTTCTTCCTGCGCAACGGCAGGTCGACGCTCATCTCCGCCCTCGCGCTCCCCACGTCGGTGATCGGCACCATCGCCGTGATGAAGGCGCTCGACTTCACCTTCAACAACATCACCATGCTGGCGCTCACGCTCTCGATCGGCCTCCTGATCGACGACGCCATCGTGGTGATCGAGAACATCGTCCGGCATCTGGAGGAGGGCGCGTCCGCCTTCAAGGCCGCCCTCGAGGGCACCAAGGAGATCGCCCTCGCCGTCTTCGCCGTGACCCTCTCCATCGTCGCCGTCTTCATCCCGGTGGCGTTCATGGAGGGCATGGTCGGCCAGTTCTTCTACCAATTCGGCGTCACGGTGGCGGTGGCGATCTCCATCTCCTTCTTCGTGTCGCTGACCCTGACGCCGATGCTCTCCGCGCGGCTCCTCGGCGATCACGGCGAGCCGGGGCGGATCTCCGCGGCGATCGAGCGGCTCCTCACCGGGATCGAGCACGGCTACCGCCGCGCGCTCGCGGTGATGCTGCGGCGACGGGGTCTGGTGGTCGCGGGTGCGGTGGTCGTGCTCGTCGCCACCCTGGGGCTGGCCCGGTTCATCAAGGCCACGTTCATCCCCGAGCAGGACATGGGCTACTTCAAGGTCGCGGCGGAGCTGCCCATCGGCTCCAACCTCTCGGCGACCCAGGACGCCCTCGTGGATCTCGAGCGGCAGATCGCCGCCGTCCCCGGCGTGGCCAACCAGTTCATCACCGTGGGCGGCGACGCCCAGGAGATGGTGAACAAGGGCGAGATCCTGGTGAACCTCGCGCCGATCGCGGAGCGCGACTACGACCAGGAGCAGATCAAGCAGTACCTGCGCGAGACCCTCGTGCATCCGTCGAACGTGCTGGTCAGCGTGCAGGACTACTCGACGGTCGGCGGCGGACCGGCGCAGAAGATCCAGTTCAACGTGCGCGGCATCGACTGGGACGAGGTGCTGGCCTCCGCCAACAAGATCGAGAACGCCCTCAGAGAGAGCCCGATGTTCGTGGACGTCGACTCGACCTACCGCACGGGCAAGCCGCAGCTCGACGTGATCCTCGACCGCGACCGCGCCGCCGCGCTGGGGATCCCGGCGGCCAGCGTTGGACAGGCGCTGCGCGCCTTCATGGGCGGCGACAAGGTCGCAGAGTTCCGGGACGGCGGGAAGACCTACGAGATCAAGATCCGCCTGCCGCCCGACGTCCTCGCGGACGAGGGGAAGATCGGCGCCCTCACCGTGCGCGGCGCCAACGGCCGCCTCGTGGAGCTTCGGAACGTGGCGGAGGTGAAGCCGGGCGAGGGGCCCACGCAGATCGATCGCCAGTCGCGGGAGCGGCAGATCACGCTGCTCGCCGACATGGCGTCGGGCTACGGCCTCAGCGAGGGCATGGGCTTCCTCACGGACTTCGCCGCCAAGGAGGTGCCGAAGAGCGTGATCACGGAGTTCGACGGCCAGGCGAAGGAGCTGGGCCGCACGGCGATCTCGTTCCTCACCGCGCTGCTCCTCGGGATCATCCTCGTCTACATGATCCTCGCGGCGCAGTTCGAGAGCCTGCTCGATCCCTTCACGATCATGATGTCCCTGCCGTTCGCGGTGATCGGCGCGCTCGGCGCGCTCCTCCTCACGGGCGAGTTCATGTCGATGTTCGCGATGATCGGCATGATCATGCTGATGGGCCTCGTCACCAAGAACGGCATCCTGCTGGTGGACTTCACCAACCAGCTCCGGGCCAGGGGCATGAGCACCCACGACGCTCTGATGGAGGCGGGGCCGATCCGGCTCCGGCCGATCCTGATGACGACCGTGGCGATGATCGCCGGCATGATCCCGCCCGCGATCGCCTCCGGCGACGGCGCCGAGGTCCGCAACGGCATGGCGGTGGCCATCATCGGCGGCCTCATCACCTCCACGGTGCTCACCCTCGGCGTGGTGCCGGTCGTGTATTCGCTCCTCGATGGAGCGAAGCGCCGCGCCACCCGCCTCTTCCAGAAGAAGTCCGCCGCCGTCGCCGACGACCTCGCCGCCTGATCGACCGCAACACCCTTCGCCCGTCGCGCTGCGCGGGGGGCGAAGGTGGCGGGCGCCAGTCCGCCCGCCTTCGAAAGAAGCCCGCTCATGAGTCCGGTCCGCCTCTTCGTCCTCTCGCTGCTCCTCGCGCCACTGCCGGCGCTCGCCCAGGGCGAGCCTCCGTCGCAGGTCGGCAACCAGGAGCCCGGCATGCCCTCCCGACACGAGGAGGGTCTGCCCAGCCTCGACATCGGCGCCACGCCCGCCGACGTGATCCCCGACGCGGGCGCGCCGGTGATCACGCTGGAAGAGCTGCTGCAGCGGGCGGAGGCGTTCGGCGGAAACCAGAACCTCGTGGTGCTTCGCGAGCAGGTGGTGCAGGCCCACGACAACGTCATCCGGGCGTGGTCGGCGCTCCTGCCCAACGTGAACGCTGCGTTCTCCTACACCCGCAACTCCCACGGGGCGACCATCCCGTTCCCGGACTTCACGGCGGGCTTCCGGGAGTCTCCCGAGGCCCCGGGGCTCCTGCTGCCGGCGCGGATCACGGACGTCTCCATCCAGGAGGTCAACCAGCTGAGCGCGGTGGCGACGGCCTCCATGCCGATCCTGCTCATGCCGGCCTACTACGGGATCTCCGCGGCGAAAAAGGGCGTCACCGCCACCGAGCAGAACACGACCTTCTCCCGCAACGAGATCGTCCTCGGGATCGCCCAGGCCTACTACGGCGCGGTGGCGAGCCGCCGGCTCATCGAGGTGTCCTACTCCCAGGTGCAGGTGCAGAAGGAGCAGGAGCGGGTGGCGAAGGCCCAGTTCGAGGCGGGGCAGGTCCCCAAGGTGAACTGGCTGCGAGCCTCGGTGTCGCGCATCTCCGCCGAGCAGGACCTGGTGCGGGCGCAGAACTCCTACGTCTCCACCAAGCTCGCGCTCCAGCAGCTCACCGGCGTGCAGGAAGCCTTCGACGTCACCGCCCCGGCGCCGGTCGTCGCCCCCGAGGGGGCCGTCGACACCCTGGTACAGGTGGGCCTCGAGAACCGGCAGGACCTCGCCGCCAGCCGCACCTCCGTCGAGATCGCCCAGCGCGCGCTGCAGTCCAACTACTGGCAGTTCGCGCCGGTGATCTCCGCGCAGGGACAGTACGTGTGGGCGAACGTGTCGGGCTTCACCGGCACGAACACCAACTGGGCGGTGACGCTCACCGCCTCGCTCAACATCTTCGACGGCGGCCTGCGCTACGCGAACCTCCGCGACGCGCGCTCACAGAAGCGGCAGGCGGAGGCGCAGAACATCAGCCTCGCGCGCACCGTGAAGCAGGACGTCGAGACCTCGCTGCTGAACCTGGAGAGCGCCCGCGCGAACCTGGTGAAGGCCGAGGAGCAGGCGCGGCTCGCCGCGGAGAACGCCACCCTGGTGCGAGCGCAATACGACGCCGGCGTCGCCACCTACCTCGACGTCGTAGACGCGCTGAACGCGCTCTTCGGCTCGCAGGTGTCGGCGGTGACGAACGAGCTCAACGTCCAGGTGGCGTCGCTGCAGCTCAGCCGCGCGATCGGAAAGTTCGGCGTCTCGCAGTTCCCTTGAGGCGCGGCGTTCTCTCTGTGAGGGCGGCGCCGCCGCAGCGACCCAGCCGTTCGCGGTCGTTCAGTCGCGAGCGGCTGGTTCGGAACCGCCATGCCCGAGTGATTGCTCCACCCCAGCCCGAGCACTAGATTGCGACGCTCCGCAAGGGAGGGGCCTCTCGAGCCGCCCTCCCTTCCCGCGAACACAGGGAGCGTTCGAGCATGGCAGGCGTCAATCCGCAGATCTTCCGTGAATACGACATCCGCGGTCTCGTGGATCAGGACCTCCACGACGACAGCGTGGCCCTCATCGCCAGGGGCTTCGCCCGCATGCTGCGCGACGCGGGCGGCAAGCGGGTGGTGCTGGGGCGTGACTGCCGCGAGTCGTCCACGCGCTTCCGCGGCGTGTTCGAGCGGGCGCTGAACGACAGCGGCGTCGACGTGACGGACATCGGCGTGGTGCCCACGCCCTTGACCTACTTCGCCGCCAACACCATGCCGGACGTGGACGGCACGGTGATGATCACCGGCTCCCACAACCCGCCCCAGTACAACGGCTTCAAGATCGGCATCGGCAAGACCACCCTCCACGGGAGCGAGATCCAGCAGCTCCTGCGCATCGTGCAGGCGGGCGAGTTTCCCTCCGGCAAGGGCACCACCAAGGAGATCGATCTCCTCGGGGCCTACCAGGAGAAGGTCCTCTCGTCGCTGCGGATGGGCGCGCGGCGGCCGAACGTGGTGGTCGACGCGGGCAACGGCGTTGGCGCCATCACCGCCATGCCCCTCTACCGCGCCATGGGCTTCGAGCCCGACGGGCTCTTCCTCGAGCCTGACGGCACCTTCCCCAACCACCACCCCGATCCCACCGTGGAGGAGAACCTCGAGGACCTGCGCAGGCGGGTGCTCGAGACCGGCGCCGATCTGGGGATCGCCTTCGACGGCGACGCCGATCGCATCGGCGTGGTGGACGAGAAGGGCAACATCCTCTGGGGCGATCAGCTCATGATCCTCTACTCCCGCGAGGTGCTGAAGGAGGAGCCCGGCGCCGCGATCGTGGGCGAGGTGAAGTGCTCGCAGACGATGTATGACGACATCGAGAAGCGCGGCGGCAAGCCCGTCATGTGGAAGGCCGGCCACTCGCTGATCAAGGCGAAGATGAAGGAGACCAACGCGGCGCTCGCCGGCGAGATGAGCGGCCACGTCTTCTTCAAGAACCGCTGGTTCGGCTTCGACGACGGCGTGTACGCGGGCGCGCGGCTCCTCGAGATCTTGAGCCGCGAGGAGCGCCCGCTGTCGGCGTTGCTCGCCGACGTTCCCAAGACCTTCGCCTCGCCGGAGATCCGCCGTGACGCCGGCACCGAGGATCGCAAGTTCGCGCTGGTGCGCAAGGCCACCGAGCACTTCCGGAAGGAAGGATACGACGTCATCGACGTCGACGGCGCCCGCGTGGTCTTCGACGACGGCTTCGGCCTGGTGCGGGCCTCGAACACCCAGCCGATCCTGGTGCTGCGCTTCGAGGCCAAGACGGAGGCGAGGCTGCGCGAGATCGAGTCCCTCTTCGAGGGCACCCTCGCGAAGCTGGAGAAGGAGCTCTAGGCGATGCCCTCCGACGTCGCCATCGCCCTCGGCTGCGACCTGGGCGCGACCAACCTGCGGGTGGCGGCTGTGCAGCCGGACGGCACCGTGCTCTCCTCGATCCGCCGCAAGCTCGACGACCGCAGGCCGGAGGTGGTGGCGGACGAGTTGGCTGAGGGCGCGAGGGAGGTCCTGCGGATCGTGGGCGCTTCGCCCGAAAGCGTGCAGGCTGTCGGCGTCGGCGTCGCGGGGCAGGTCCTCGGCCAGTCGGGGCTGGTCCTCGTCGGCCCCAACCTGGGCTGGCGGGATGTCGCGTTCGGGCGGCTGGTGGAGGAGCGGCTCTCACGCCATGTGCGCGTGGTCAACGACCTGTCGGCGGCCGCGTGGGGCGAGGCGTCGGTGGGCGTGGCCCAGGGCGCCACCGACGTGCTCCTGGTCTTCGCGGGCAGCGGCGTCGGCGGCGGCATGATCCTCGACGGCAAGCTCTACGAGGGCCCCGGCGGCCTCGCCGGCGAGATCGGCCACGTGAAGGTGGTGGCGAACGGCCGCCCCTGCGGCTGCGGCCAGACGGGCTGCCTCGAGTCGTACGCGGGAGGCCACAACATTGCCATCCGGATCCGCGAGCTCGCGGCGCAGGGCAAGGCCCAGGCGATCGTGCGCGCGGCGGGCGGCGTCGAGGAGCGCCTCGGCGGCCCTGCCCTTGAGGCCGCGGCGGAGGCGGGCGATCCGGAGGCGACCGCCATCCGCGAGGAGATCGCCACCTACCTCGGCATCACCATCGCCAACGCCGTCACCATCCTCAACCCGCAGCGGCTCATCCTGGGCGGCGGCGTGCTGATGGGCATGGCCGGCCTCAAGGCGAGCGTCCTCGGCTGGATCTCCCGCGCGGGTGGCTGCGAGCAGGTGGCCCGGATGTCGATCCACGATCCGTCGCTGGGCGACGACGCTGGCGTGATCGGCGCCGCGCTCCTGGCCCTCGGGGGCGCACCCGTCTGAAGAGCCAACCTGATGTTCCATGGGTTCGAACGAGGCAACATGAGGCGTTCGACCAGGTTCCACCGATTCCAGCAGGCCCTGTAGCGTAGATCATTCGATCGGAACGCCGATATCGGAGAACTTCGAAAGATCGAAGCGATAAAAGTCTCCGGCGCTCGACCGATAATGTGCATCGTCCGGGATCGTGGAAAGGTATAGATGTGTCGAGGTCAGCGCCATGCCGCCAATTGCCGCGCCAATTGGCGAGTTCAGTCGCCGAACCGACCAATCGGACATCCGCGCAAGGACGACATAGGCCCGCTCACTTGGCGCCCTGCCTGGGGGTAGAAGCATTATCCCCGCGACGAAATCCCCCCAAATTGCCATCGATTTTATTTCGGCCTGGTCCCCAGGAAGCGTCGGCCCCGTTCGCACCAGTAGTTCCGAGTCGGCGCGGTCGACCTTCCAGAACCGCAGGCCGTCCTGCTTGCCGAAACAACCTCGATCTAACTCACCCGAGTACATGAGGCCGACAAAATGAGAGACATTTGCCGCGAAGCCGCACGAGTCTCCGGGGATGTTTTCTATGACGGTGACAATTCTTCCTCCTTCGGGATTCCATCCTTGAATTCGTGATCCGAGGTTGGAGTTCCGCGCCTCCACCCAAAAGGCCGATGACCCATCGGACGCTCCAGTCACCGGTACGTATTCGGGGCCCGGGGTGCTGAGGAAGTGCAAATCACTGGACCCTGGTGTCGTCGCAGCCGCGATTGCGCCCGGGCAGAGGAAGAACGTCTTCGCGCCGTCCTCGACGAACACTGGAGGGCAATTCCACTCGCTCTGATATCCCTCTCTGAGCGGAAGCTGCCAAGTGAAGCGCTTGGAAATCACGTCGAGCCCACCGCTTACCAGGAACTCGAAAGAACCTTGGCCCCATACCTTGGTCCATAGCGCAGACTGTCCCGTTACCGGAAAGCAAGAATCTTCGTTCGACGTACGGACGCTCGATGCCAGCACCGCAGCGACCGTCTCACCCGACTCCAAGCTGACCACTCGTATCAGGCGCAGACGCGTTTTGTCGTCGTGACCTGAATGGACCAGACTAACGAATCCTGCGGATGCATTCTCGGCGATGGAAGTGCTTACTACAACGTCCGCGACATGACTCAACAGGTTCGAGCGAAGGTCCTGTGCCAGGCTCGCCCTGGTGCATCCTCGACCACAGCCGGCGTCACAGTCTACCCAGTCCAAACGTGGCACATGAATCTTGGCCGTATCTGCCTCGAGAATCGAGCAGGATGGTCCGAAAACGTCCGGAGCCGCGGGGATCAGTTGCCAGGCGCCTGCCGAGTCCAGCCACGTCGGCGCGCTCTCAACCGCAGTCGGAATGGGCAGTGGGCCGGAGGAACCACACGGTTCGCCGTCGCTCCCGCCGATTCCTCCAGCGCCCTCGCTCCCACCTTCTCCTCCACTTCCACCCCTTGAGGGGGGATCCTGCCATTCTGAGTTAGAACCCGGACGTCCATCCGCCCGTCCCGTGCATCCCAGCCATCCAAGGCAAGTCAACACAACCAAGCCAATTAAACTGTACTCTATTAGATCCCGTCGCAAGGCGAGCCCTCACTGAACGAGGCAGAATCCAAGAACTCGTAACGCAGAGCGTTGGACTCATCAATAACCGGAACAACGAGTGCATGCTCACCATGGACCATGGAGCCTGCATAAACTGACTCGACGTCTTTCCGACCATCAAAGGTGACGCCCGAATCAGACACTATTGAGCGCCAGGAGGTAAAGCCCGTTGGCTAAAAGACCGTGGAGAGCGTTGGGAAGTCGACAGAAATTGTCTCGCTCGTCGATTCGGGTGCGGCTGCGAAGACGTCGCCGATGCGCAAACGACCGCCATCCGCGAGGAGATCGCCTCCTACCTCGGCATCACCATCGCCAACGCCTGATCCTCCTCAACCCGCAGCGGCTCATCCTCGGCGGCGGCGTGCTGATGGGAATGGCGGCCTCAAGGCGAGCGTCCTCGGCTGGATCGGCCGCGCGGGCGGCTGTGAGCAGGTGGCCCGCATGTCGATCCACGATTTGTCGCTCGGCGACGATGCCGGCGTGATCGGCGCCGCGCTCCTGGCCCTCGGCGGGGCGCCTGGCTAGGCGCAGGGAATGCTCCATCGTCGCCCTCGAACGGGGCGGCCCGTTCGAAGGCTTGGGTGTGGGTCTAAGGCGCCCGATGCTGCCAGTCTCCCTCTACTTTGGAGAACGCCATGGCTCTCCCTACGCCCCCGAGCCTTCGTTCCTCGCTCCTGAGTGCGATCCTCGGATCCGTAGTAGCAACTTCCGCCATCGTCTCCGCCGCCCCGACCGTCTACACAGAGCTTTCCACCGTCAAGGTCGGGCCGGCCTACGCCGTACCTCTCGCGCCGTCAACGACAGCTCATCTCACGGGAGGTACGACTCTAGTCCAGGTGGCGCCTTGAGGACTCCGTCTGGCTGGCTGGAGCGCGAAATCCAGGCTTGTGGGCTCCTGATTTATATTCTGCTTGCGGCGGGCTGTAGCTGTGGCCCGCGGGAGCGCTTGGTCCCTGCAACGGGATCCGTTAGGCTGACCCCCGCGAAACTCGACTTTCGGCAAGCGTTCGTAGGTTTCGCCTCTGAGCGGGAGATCCTCGTCGAGAACCTCGGACGAGCTCCAATGAGTGTAACTCTGGAGGCCACGCCGCCCTTTACAGTGGCGACAACGCGACTCGACCTCAAGGGGTTCGGGCAAAGTCGAATAGGAGTCGCGTGGTTGCCTCTGACCGCCGGTTCGGTCACTGGGGCGGTCAAAGCGGAGTGGGCAATCGGCGCGATGTCGGTCGACGTTTCAGGCGAGGCAAGCGTTGCTCCGGAGTGCACGAGCCTGGACGCATGTCGTTCTTCCGAGTTCGATCCCGGCACCGGGACCTGTATCGAGGAGAACGCTGCCGACGAGACTCCGTGCTTCGCAGGGCCTTGCGTTCGAGACTCGCGTTGCGTGAACGGTCGCTGCCTCGGTTTAGCCACGGATTGTGACGACGGCGACCGATGCACCCGCGACCTTTGTGACCCTGTGTCTGGTTGTTTCCACGAAACGCTCACTGTTTGTCCGCGCCCCAGTGATTGTCGGGCTTTGCGCAACGGGAGCCCCTGCATGAACGCCTGTGGTCGCGGAGTGTGTGACCAAGGAAAATGTAGCATTCGAGAGCCAATCAAATTGGCTTGGATGGGTGACGGAGGTGGAGTCGCGGCGCCCGATGGAGGGACTTATCGCACCGAGCGAGATCGATGGCAGGACTCTGTAGAGGGTTTCAACAGCGAGGGGGCCAAGCTTTTTTCTCGCGTGTTCCCGCATGATCGGTATCAGTTTGTCGATATATTGTTTGCTGCAGGCTCATTGGCGGTTGTCGACGGACGGGGCCTGACGACGTTGAATTCAGTGACTGGCATCAGGGAATGGTCCCTGAACGATCCCGGGACTGCGGGTTCTGGGCGTAAGCAGGTTGGACTGGCCGGGAACTCCGACGGGCTTGTGATGACCACTGGGGACGGTGTGCTCTCCAAGTTCGATCGCACGGGCGACCTTCTGTGGAAAACTCATATCGATGATCTCATCGCTTCTTCAGACTTCAATTCGCCGTTGTTGAACGAACATGGAGAAGTTTTTGTTGCGCGACAGGGGGACGAGCGCCGCATGACGACGGCGAAGGTCTCGTCGTCCGGACAGCTCGAATGGATGAAAAACAAGAGCGATTATCCGACGCGCTACAATTATCCGGTTGCGTCTTTCGCGGGCATCCTCGTGAATCAAGGGGGAGAGGTGTTCTCTGCCGAATCCGGAGCGAAGAGGTTCGATCTAACGACGGGAGAATGGCAGTCCGTAGCTTCGAACTCTTTGCTGATCGACGCGGCGACGATCGTAACCTACGTCCGAAGTGAATCCCCGTTTCGCCCGGATTTCGAGTTCCGCCCCAAGTTATACGGATTCGATGTCGAATCTGGATCCATGAGATGGACGGCGGAGCCTACTCTGCCGCCATCGTACGTTCTGTTGAGCCTTTCTAATGCGGCATTGTCGAACAACGACGAGGTCATAGTCATCGCGACGGCTTGTACCGGCGGAACGGCGTCTCAATGCCAGTGGACGGATCCGAGCGGTTGGTCCTTCATGCTTCACGGGTTCGATATCGAGACCGGCGAAGAAACGTCCGTTTGTTCGCTGCCGATACTGGACACATCTGGGGTCGACGGACGGGGGCTCGCTGGTTCCGTCTTGTCGAAGGGCCGGCTCCAGGTAGACGGGATCCGGGCCTCCTATGTATTCGACATCCCCGGGTTCGATGCGGCGAAACGCGGATGGATTGGGGCGTCCGGTAATATGGGCCGCAGCAACGCCCCGGCCGAAGCCGCCGAGGTCTCTCACTGAGACTGCGTGTGCTGGCGCGCAGAGTGGATCACTCCCCGAGGCGCAGCTCCCTCGTGACCCAGTCGACGCCGCCGCGGCCGTCGCGGACCACGGACCACACGAAGACGCGCTTGCTGTCCGGGATCGGGTCGTCCTTCTTGTCGGTGGGCGCGATGAACTCGACGACCTCGTCGGTGCCGCGGGTGCGCAGACGCTCGAGGGTGCCGGCGCTGGCGAACCACGAGTAGGTCCACAGCTCCTCGACCACCTCGACCGGGGCGCCGTTCGCGTCGAGGCGCGTGTAGCGCTGGGGCACCTCGTTCGCGATCGGGCGCAGCGCGGCGACGGCGCCCGCGGTGATGCGTACTTCCGGCGGCACGGGGTCGCCGACCGCCTCCGGGATCGGTGAGCCCCCGTTGGAGACGCCGTCGATCGAAGGGTTGACGTTCACCAGGTCGGGCGCGTCGGGGCCGCGGATCTGCACCCGCTTCACTGCGGTGACGCTCTCGCGGGTGTCGAGGAGCGTGCCCAGGCGATCGCTCACCGCCGCCGCGAAGGCGCACGGATCGGCGGTGTCGACGCCGGACACGAGCTCGGCCGGCGTGGCTTCTACCGCGACCGCGACGATCATCGCCTGGATGCCGCGGGTTCGCGCCGGGTGGCCTGCGGGGAGCGAGGCGAGATCGGTCCCCGCCGGGATCTCGTAGACAGGAGGCGGCAGCTCCATAGGCGTACCGGCGACGTCCACGACGATGGGCTCGCAGTCCCTCCCGTGGGCGCAAGACTCGAGACCTGCGAACCTCATCGGGACCGACATGCCCTCCTCCCCGGGAGGCAAGCAGAGCGCGGCCGCCGCCATCCTCGCCATCGCGCCGTCGATCTTCAGGTTGGCGAACGCGGAGCAGCCGCTGCCGTTGGGATCGAGGGGATCCGGCGTGCACGAGAGGTAGAAGACCGTCACCTCCCGCGAGGGATCGTCGAGCGCCTCGGGGTCGGCCACGAGCGCGCGCAGCCGCGTCGACGAGCCGGCGGCCGCCACCAGCTCGGGTTCGTCCGCGCGGATGGCGAGCACGCGCAGGGAGTCGACGTAGGAGGCGGGCTTGAAGGTTTCGCCGCAGCCCGTGGCTGCGACGAGCGCCAAGGCGATCGCGAGAGAAGCGCGCAGCTCAGTATTCATAACGCAACCCGATGGAGGGGAAGAGGGGCAGGCCGGGGCTGTAGGCCCAGCGCGAGTAGTCGAACTTGTACTCGACGCCTTCGACGTTCTCGCGGTTGGTGACGTTCTGGACGTCGATGTACGCGACGAAGGTCGACTCGTCGAAGGTCCACTTCTTGTCGAGGCGCAGGTCGAGCTGGAAGAAGTCGGGGAGCCGCTCCCTGTTGGTGCCGGGGATGCGACGGTAGTCGTCGGTGTCGACGTCGTACACCGCGCCGGCCGCGGGGCGGAACGGGTTGCCCGTGGTGTAGCGCATGCGGAAGCCGAACGAGAGGCCACGCCAGATCTCCGGCAGCTCCAGGGTGCCGAGCGCGACCAGGTTGTGGGGCTGGTCGCTGGCGTCGCCGCCAGGGGGGCCCATCATTGTTCCGCCGGCGACGGTCTTGTCGCGCTCGGTGCGGGAGATCGAGTAGGCGAGCCAGCCGAAGAAGCGGCCGTCCGGCGCGTACCGCAGGAGGAGCTCCGCGCCGTAGGAGCGGCCGGTGCCCTCGTTGGCGTACCGCTCGCGGACCTGCTGCCCGTTGCGCTCGATCACGCGGTTGGACGGGATCACCATGTCGAAGAGATCCTTGTAGTAGAGCTGCACGTCGACCCCGAGCGGCCCGGCGATGCGCTGCTCGACGCCGAGGCCGTACTGCAGCGCTCCCTCTTCCCGGACATTCGGGTTGCCCAGCTCCACGGTGCCGTACTGCGGCTGCGGCGGCTGGTGGTAGAGGCCGACGCCGCCCTTGAGCGTGGTGTCCTCCGACAGGGTCCAACGGGTGGTGAAGCGGGGATCCACCCAGGTGGCCTGGAAGAAGGTGTCGTGATCCACCCGCAGGCCGGGCACGAGCTTGAGGCCCGGGATCGGCTGCCACACCGCCTCGGTCCAGAGCGCCGGCTGCACCACCGACTGGTCGTATGCGAGGGAGACCAGGCTGTCGCGGAAGTCCGGACCCGGGATCTGTCCCGGGGGCGGCGGGGTGTCGAGCTGCCCCCCCATCTTCACCCAGGAGAACATCAGATCCAGGCCGGCGCCGAAGGAGAGCGTGGGAGACAGGTCGTGGTAGCCGTCCGCACGGACGGAGACGTCGTAGGAGTCGATCTCCAGGAACAGCGGATCGAGGAAGAAGTCCTGGTGGCGCCAGCCGGGGAAGACCTGCAGCTTGGTGCGGGTGTCCGGGCTCACCTGGTGATCCCAGGTGATGCCGACCGCCGTGAACGCCGTCGTCGTGCTGAGGGCGAGCTTGCCCTCGATGCCGGTGTCGACGCCCACGAGGGCGAGCTTGTCGGACGAGCCGTAGACGTCGAAGGTGAGGCGGTCCTTCGCGTTGGGCTGCCAGGCGATTTTGCCCTGGTAGTCGTAGTAGCGGGGCGCGATGGAGAAGCCCACGTCCTCGAACGACTCCGGCGACGCCTTCTCCGCGCCGGCGATCACCGCGTCGACGTAGGAGCGCCGCGCGGCCACCGCCACGGTGACGTCCTGGGCCACGGGCCCTTCCGCGAGGCCGGTGGCGTCGAAGAGATCGACGTCGGCCACCAGGTGGAGGCGCTCCTTCGCGGGCTGCCGGGTGATGAGCTCGATGCGGCCGGCGGTGGCCCTGCCGTAGCGGGCGCCGAAGTTGCCGGGCTCGAACTGCACCTCCTCCACGAGCTCGCTGGCGTAAACGCTGGTGACGCCGCCGAAGTGGAAGAGCAGCGGTACGAACTGCCCGTCGACGTAGGCGCGGGTGTCCTCGGGGTTGCCGCCGCGCACCACGATCCGGCCGCTGCCGAAGGAGGGGCGGGCGACGCCGGGGAGGTTCTGCACCACCTTGACCGTGTCCCCGGACACGCCGGGCAGCTTGCTGAGCTCGCCGGCGGAGATGGCGACGGTGGACACCTCCTTGCGCTCGCGCTTGCCGACGATCACGAGCTCGTACGGCGACTCGCTGGCGCGGAAGACGTAGTACTTCACCTCCGTCACCCGACCGGGCTCGATGGTCTCGGTGGTGGAGAAGCGCTCGTAGGCGGGATCCACCACCACCACCTCGACCGGCCCCTCCGGCACGCCCGCCACCTCGAACCCGCCCGCCGCGTCGGTCTGCACGACGGCGAAGCCGTTGCCCACGTCGACCGTGGCGCCGACGAGCGGCTTGCGGTTGCCGCGCTCGAGGACCACGCCGCGCAGGTTCACCGGCTTCGGCGCCTCCTCGGTCTGCTCGGGCGTGGGCGCCACCTCCTCGCGGAAGAAGAAGCGGTAGCGGTACTCGATCTGCACGGCGGTGGGGACGCCGTCGATCTCCGCGGGAGAGAATCGGAACGCGCGGACGGCGGCGAGCGCCGCCTCGTCGAAGCCGTGGCCGGCCGGCTCGATCACCTGCGCGTCGAGGACGAGGCCGTCGGCGCCGATGTCGATCGCGAGGACCACCTCGCCCGTGATTCCGGCGGCCCTGGCGTCGGCGGGATACTCGGCCTCCACCGCTTCCAGGATCGAGGGGGCCTTTGTGAGCACCCCCTGCGCCGCCGCGACGAGGGGCGCGGCGACCAGGGCGAAGATCAATGCGTGTATGAATCGGTTGAACATGTGGTGCATGGTCCTTCCGGGCTCGCGAAGGCTACTCGAGCTCGAAGGTGAACGAAAATCGGATGTCGGTTGTGACGGGCTCGCCCTTGCGGGTGCCCGGCTCGAAGCGGGCCTTGCGCATCGACTCGATCGCGAGGTCGTCGAACTCCTTGCCCAGGCTCTGGATCACGCGGATCCGGCTGGGCTTGCCGTGCTCGTCGATCCGGCACTCGAGGATCACCTTTCCCTCGATCTGGAGCTGCCGCATGTTCGCGGGGTAGGTGGGGTGCGGAACCGAGATGGGCCTGGGCAGGGTGGAGAGCTGCGAGGGGGGGACATAGGGCGCCTGCGCCGCGTCCTTTGCCTCGTGGGTCGCGTCGGACGGCGCGGCGGCCTTGTCGGGCGACTTGCCGTAGAGCGTGCTCCCCGTGCCCACCGCGAAGCCACCTCCCTCCGTCGTGGAGGAGAGGGAGACCCCGATCCGGATCGGCGCCGGCGGCTTGTCGGGAGGAGGAGGCGCGTTCGGCGGCGGCGGTGGCGGCGGCGCCTCGCGCGGGGCTTCCGCCTTCGCCACCGGCCTGGGAGGCGGCTTGGGCGCGACCTTCGGCGGAGGCTCGGGCTCGGGCTCGGGGTCCGGCTCTGGCGGCGGAGGGGGAGGCGGCGGCGTGCGCACCACCTCGAACTCCACCGACTCGTTCACCTTCGCCGGCGGCGGCGGGGGCGTGAGCGCCAGCACCGCGACGAGGGCGCCGTGAGCCAGGAGCGAGACGGCGATGGCGAGGGCGCCATTGCGCCCGGATCGTCGTGTCATCGGGCTCACGGCTGGGCGGCCGCGTCCTTCTCGATGTTGATCGCGAACTTGGTCATCCCTTCGGTCTTCACCAGGTCGATGATCTCCACGACCTGGCCGTGGGAGACGCTCCGGTCCGCGCTGATCACAGCGCGCGCGTCCTTGTCCTTGGCCACCGCCTCCTGCACGGCGGCGCGCGCTGCGGCGAAGTCGCTCTCGGCGCCGTCGAGGTAGAGCTTCCCCTCCTTGTCGAGCACGAGGTTCAGCGTGGTCCCGACCGACTCGCCGCCGGAGGCCGCGCGCGGCAGATCGACATCGATCGTCTCCCGCACGATGTACGTCGCCGTGACCATGAAGATGATGAGGAGCACCAGGACGACGTCGACCAGCGGGGTGACGTTGATCCCCGCGATCATCTCCTCGTCCTGCTCCTGCGCCTTGCCCGCCATCGCTCACTTCCCCTCGCTCTTGAGGTGCGCGATCACGGCGTGCCCGAGGGCGTTCGTCCGCGCGGTGATGGTCTTCAGCCATCGGTTGTAGCCGTTGAACGCCACCACCGCGGGGATGGCGACGAAGATGCCCACCGCGGTGGCGACGAGCGCCTCGGAGATCCCCGACATCACCGCGGAGGCGCCTGCTTTCATGGCGTCGGTGCCGACGGCGAGGTGCGCGAAGGCGTCGATGATGCCGATGACGGTGCCGAAGAGGCCGATGAAGGGGGCGTTGTTGCCGAGGGTCCCGAGGAACGAGAGGTAGCGCTCGTAGGGCTGGCGGTGGTGGGTGATCGACCCGGCGATCACCTCCTCCACCGCGGCGGGACCCTTGTGCGCGGCGTCGAGGGCGGAGGCGAGCACCTCCGCCTCGAGGCCGCTCTTCCCCTCGACCGCGGCGCGGGCTTCGTCCAGCTTGCCCGCGGCGATGAGGGAGAGGAGGCGGCCGGCGTCGGGGAGCCGGTTGCGCGAGTAGAAGAGGAGCCGCTCGACGATGATCGCGCCCGACGCCACCGAGAGCGCGGAGAGCAGCCACATCACCCACTCGGCCCCCAAGGTGGTGAAGAGCTGGAAGACGCTGTCGGTGAGCCTCAAGGTGGAACCTCCGGTTCGTGTGGACGTGGCTTTTTGCCACGGCTCGGCCTCTGTAGCCAACGCCTGCCGAGCGCAGAGAGTTGGCGGGAGCATGACACCGGTGCTGCCGCCGGCGTCGTTCGACGTACGAACACCGGCGCGCTTCATTCGTGTCACCCGTGAAGGCAAGAGCGGCGCAGCGTTCGCTTGCAGCCCTGCCGGGCGGGTCCCTACCTTGGACGCATGCGGAAGTCGGGCGTGGACGTGGAGGCGAGGCAGGTGGGGTGGATGGTGGAGACGCTGACTGCTCCCGGAAAGCGTCGCGTGGTCGCGGTCGACGTGGCGCGGGCCATCGACGAGGAGGTCGACTCCAAGTCGGGCCTCGGCGGCCTCGCCCTCAAGGGCGCCTACAAGGTCGCCCGGGCCTCGAGCCGGGATTTCGTGCCGGACACCGTGGAGCGGCTGCTCCCGGAGTTCGCCGCGAAGCTCGAGCCCATCGTGGACGAGCACCGGCGGTCGTCTCCGGGGGTCCCGCTCGAGGTGTACTTCACCAGCCGCGCGGGCGACGTCGCGGACGCGCTCCTGTCGCTCACCGACGAGAAGGCACGGCGGACGTCTGCTGCCGCCATTCGCTCGACGTACGAGAAGATGAGACCAGCAGCGAGAAGGCACGTGGAGGAGGCGGCGCCGCGGATCGGTGGTCTCCTCGCGCGCCACCTCCCCTGATCCGGCCGAGAGGATCGCCACGAGGGGGCCCCGCGCCGAACTCCGCCTGGCACCGATTCCCCCCGCGCCGGCGCCCTGGCCTGTGGAAAAACCGGAGCGCACGCGTCGTGTATTTGTCGAATACTGGTTGCTACATCCGCCTTTCGACATGCGACAAAAGCAAGCATTTCATGCGTCCGACCCGGGGTGCGCTTCGATGCCAAACGCCGTCTCAAAGGTGTCGAAATGCTCTCGGTAGACAGCAGCCGTTGCGTCTCACCGATGCCTCGGGATGGCGGATCCCCTGGGATCCGCTAGCGCTTTCCTTGACACAAGTTTTCCACGTTCGATACATTCGCCGCCGTCTGTGGTCCGTAGTTTCGTTCAGGAGGCAAGTATGGCTACCCGTACTGCGAAGAAGCCTGCAGCAAAGAAGACCGTCGCAAAGAAGACGACCGCCAAGAAGACGGTCGCCAAGAAGACTGTCGCCAAGAAGACCGTGGCGAAGAAGCCCGCCGCCAAGAAGGTGACCGCCAAGAAGACGGTCGCCAAGAAGACTGTTGCCAAGAAGACGGTTGCCAAGAAGACGGTTGCCAAGAAGACCGTCGCCAAGAAGGCCGTCGCCAAGAAGGCCGTCGCCAAGAAGACCACGGCGAAGAAGACCGTCGCCAAGAAGCCGGCCGCCAAGAAGACCGCGGTGAAGAAGACCGCCGCCAAGAAGCCGGCAGCCCGCACGACCACCCGCGCCAAGGCCGGTTCGCTGACGGCCGCTCGCAAGACGGCCGCCAAGAAGACCTCGGCCAAGAAGCCGGCCGCGAAGAAGCCCGCTGCGAAGAAGACCGCCCGCAAGCCCAAGGCCGTGGCGGCCCCGGTCCTCGTGCCCGTCGAGGGCTGAAGACGCACCGAAGCAGATTTTTCGAGGCGGCCCGGTTCCCGAGGAGGGAATCCGGGCCGCCTCTTTTTCGTCCCGGTGTAGGGTTGGCGGGGAATGTCCCTCTCCGCATCCGAGCTCGCCGCCGTCGTCGCCGAGCTCCAGCCCCTCGTGGGCGGCACCGTCCAGAAGATCTGGGTCCCCAGCCCCCGGGTGGCGATCCTCGAGATGCGGATCCCCGGTGCGACGCATGCGCTCCTGCTGGGCGCGGAGCCGGACGAGACGAGGCTCCACCTCGCCACGGAGCGGCCCGCCTCGCCACGGACGCCGCTCCACCTGCAGAACCTCTTGCGCGCCCACCTGCTCCCCTCCCGGCTCACCGCGCTCCGCCAGATCCCGGGGGAGCGGATCGCCCGCCTCGAGTTCGACACGCCGGCCGGCAGGCGCGCGCTGGTCGCGGAGCTCACCGGTCGGCACGGGAACTTGATCCTCCTGCGGGAGGACGACGTGATCGCGGGCGTCGCGGTCCCCAGCTCCTCGACGACCAGGCCGGTGCTCCCGGGGCATCCGTACGCTGCGCCGCCTCCCCGTGAGCCCGTCTCGGACCGGCAGAGGTTCGAGGGCGGGAGCGGGCCTTTCCCGATCTCCGCGGCGATCGAGGCGCGGTACGGTCCTCTCGCGAGGCAGCGCGCCCTGGCGGACGCGCGGCGGGACGCGCTGCGGGGCGTGGCGGCGGCGCGCAGGCGGATCGGCACCGCGCTCCAGCGCATCCAGGGGGAGCGCGCCCGGGCGAGGGACGCCGGATCCTACCGGCGCTGGGCCGATCTGCTCGCGCCGCTGGCTTCGCGCGTGCCCCGCGGAGCCGCCACCATCCGCGCCACCGAGTACACCGAGTCGGGGGTAGAGGAGGTGGACGTGCCGCTGCGGCCGGAGCTCTCCGGCAAGGAGAACGTCGAGCGCTATTACAAGGAGTATCGGCGGATGCGCGCCGCCGAGGAGCGGATCGCGACGAGGGAGGCGGAGCTCGGGCAGCGGGAGGAGCGCCTGGCCGCCCTCGCGTCCCGCCTCGCCGGCGCCGAGGCCGAAGGGGAGATCGACGAGCTCGCCAGGGAGGCGGCAGCGGTCGGCGCCGCGCCGCGGACCCAACGCCGCGGCGCGAAGGTCGACGGGGCGCGGCCGCCCTACCGCGCCTACTCTTCCTCGACCGGGCGATCGATCTGGGTGGGGCGGGGCGCCAGGGAGAACGACTCCCTCACCTTCCGCGTGGCCAAGGGGAACGACCTCTGGCTCCACGCCCGCGGCGTGGCCGGCGCCCACGTGGTCGTCCCCTCGGCCCGCGGCGCCGCGCCGGACGAACCCACCCTGCTGGACGCGTGTGCCCTCGCCGCACACTTCAGCGGGGCGAAGGGCGAGGCGGTGGCGGAGATCGCGCAGACCCTCGTCCGCCACGTCCGCAAGCCCAAGGGGAGCGCGCCCGGCGCGGTGCTCTTCACCCAGGATCGAGCGATCCCCTACCGCCATGAGGCCGCGCGTATCGCCCGGCTCCTCGCCCAGCAGCCGGATTAATCTGTGGGAATCCTGTGGACGCCGCCCGAGGACATCGCAACCATGCGTTTTTATTGGTGGTTTCAGGAAGCCTCGGACTGGATCTTGTCGGCGGGAACGGCCTTTGGCTACCATCGGCCCGATTCATTCCCATGGAACGCAAAAAACCTCGACAGCTGTCGCTGCCGCTCCGCTCGACTCGCTCCCGCCCTCCGGCAGCGCTCAGGTCGAGCCACTCCGAGCGGTCGAGCGCCTACCTGGTCCCCTCCGTGGGGAAGCGGACCGTCGTGCGCGCGCAGCTCGAGGAGCGCGCGGTCCTGCTCGCCGATCGGCTGGCGACGCTCCTCGCGGAGCAGGTCCACCTCACGGTCACCGACAACACGTCGACGATGATCTCCTTCCGGCGGAGCCGGTCGCTGGTCTCCTACCGGGTCCACCGAATGTTCCTGGAGGCGCCGCCCGAAGTGGTGAGGGCGCTGGCGGACTACGCCATGCAGGCCCGCCGCCAGGCCGGGCGGGTGATAGACGCCTACGTGAAGCAGAACGAGTCGAAGGTCCGCCGGGCGCGGGCGATGCGCCAGGCCCAGGGCCTCGATCCGTACGGCAGGGTCCACGATCTGCAAGAGATGTTCGATCGCCTCAACGATCGCTTCTTCGCGGGGCGGATCGAAGCGCGGATCGGCTGGGGCCGGGAGGCGCCGGGCCGCAGGCGCAGGTCGATCAAGATGGGCACCTATTTCCACGACGCCCGGGTGATCCGCATCCACCCCGCGCTCGATCGGGAGGAGGTCCCCGCCTTCTTCGTGAGCTTCGTGATCTTCCACGAGATGCTGCACCAGGCGATCCCGCCCCAGGTGGTGGGCGGCAGGCGGATCTCGCATTCGGCAGAGTTCCGCGCCTTCGAGCGCAGCTACCCCGAGTACGAGCGGGCGATCGCCTGGGAGCAGGCGCACCTCCCTCTCCTCCTGGGGAGCCGCACGGCCCGCAGCCATCGCTTCGACCCCGACGACCTCCTCGCGTGAGCGTTCCGCCAGGCGCGCGCGCTCCCTTCGCGCGGATCGCGGCGTGATCGGGCGATCGGGGAGCTGGCGAGCGGGCGTGGCGGACCTTCACGAATACGCGGACGCAGGCCGCGTCGAAGAGCCGTGATCGCCTCCGGCCGCCCGCGCTTCGCGCTCGCCTTCCTGCTGCTGGCGTCCTGCGCCCACGTGGATCGCGAGCGGGAGCTCCTCGGATCCCTGGAGGTGGAGGGAAACCGCACGATCTCCGCGGGCGCCATCGAGGAGAGGCTCGCCCTCGAGGCGACCCCGATCTGGCCGTGGGCGGAGCCGCGCTACTTCGACGACGGCACGCTCGTGGGTGACAGGAGGCGGCTGGCGCGCTTCTATCGGAGCGAGGGGTTCTACGGAGCCGAGGTCGAGACCCGCGTGTCCCGAGACGGCGGCGGGGTGCGCGTGACCTTCGCGGTGGACGAAGGCGACGCGACGACGATCCGGACCCTAGACGTCGAAGGGCTCGCCGGGATCCCGGAGGACCTGCGCGGGAAGGTCGACGCCGATTCGCTGCCGCTGCGGAAGGGGGCGCGCATCCGCGAGGCGGACTTCGATGCGGCGAAGGCGGTCCTGGAGCAGCGCCTGCGCGACGTCGGGTACGCCGACGCGGTGGTGACGGGCGCGGTGGAGATCGATCCGGGGGAGCGGGCGGCCCACGTGAGGCTGGTCGCGTCGCCGGGGCCTCGCCTGCGCTTCGGGCGGGTGGTGATCACGGGGGCGGCGGAGGTGCCGCGGGAGACGATCCTCGCCAGGGTCCGGGAGGTGGTGCCGGAGGGGAGGCCCTTCAGCGACGAGCGCCTCGCCCAGGTGCAGGCGGCCCTCTTCGATCTGGGGCCGTTCGCTGCGGTGCGGGTGACCCGGGGGCCGGCGGACGCGGAGTCGGGCACGGTGCCGATGATCGTCTCGCTGCGCGAGGCGCCGCCGCAGTCCCTGCGGCTCGGCGGCGGTCTCGGGATGGATCGCGAGCGCCTCGAGGCCCGCGCCATCGGCGAGTACACCCACCGCAACTTCTTCGGCGGCCTGCGGACCTTCCGCTTGGAGAACCGGCTCGGCTACGCCTTCGTGGGCGAGAGGGCCCTGCAGCTCGAGCCGGCGGAGAGCGGCCCGGTGGGATCGTCCGCCGCGGAGTTCGTGCAGCCGGATCTCGTCCGCCGCGTCGACGGCGCGCTGCGGCTCGAGTACGAGCACGGCCTCGACGCGGCCTACGGCTTCGACTCGGTGCGGGGGCGGGTCGGCTTCCCGGTTCGTCTGCATCGCAGCCTCGTCTTCACGCCCAGCTACCACCTGCAGTTCTTCGCCATCCGCCCGTTCACGGTGGGGACCACCGACTCGAACGGCTTCGCGTGCGTGGACGAGCGGGGCGATTGCGTCCTATCCTTCGTGGAGGAGCGCCTCGCCTGGGATCGCCGCGATCGCGCGGTGGAGACGACCTCGGGCTGGTACGCGGCGCTGTCGCTGCAGCAGGGCGGCGGGGCCTTGGGCGGGCGCGCCTCTTTCCAGCGGATGCTCGGGGAGCTGCGCTGGTTCCTGCCCCTCCCGAAGCGGATGGTCCTCGCGCTCAAGCTCGAGGGCGGCCTCCTCTTCCCGGCCGACGGCGAGGTGTCGCCGATCATGGCGCGCTTCTACGCTGGGGGCGGAAGCGGAATGCGCAGCTTCGGCAACAGGCGGCTGTCGCCGCAGAAGCTTCGGGCGGGGCGAGCGCTGGGTCCGGACGGTCGGGTCGAGATCGACGGCGTCACCCGATCGCTCGAGGCGTCGGACACCGTGCCGGTCGGCGGCGACGCGATGATCGACGCGTCGGCCGAGCTGCGCGTCCCGATCTGGGGCGATCTGGCGATGGGCCTCTTCGTGGACGCCGGCGACGTCGCCCACTCGGTGGACGGGCTGGACCCGTTGCGGCCCAACGTCGCCGTGGGGGTGGGCCTCCGCTACCGCACGCCCTTCGGTCCGGTCCGGCTGGACGTGGGCTACCGGGTGACCTCGCGCCTGCCGCGGATCGTGGCGGCGGACGAGACCCTCACCGACCTGACCGTGCCCGAGTCTCCATTCGCGCTGCACTTTGCGATCGGGGAGGCGTTCTGATGCGGCGCGCGCTCGTCGGCTTCGCCGTGATGGCCACCGCCTTCGTCGCGGCGATCGCCCTGGTCGCGGACACCGCGTGGTTCGGCGGCCTGCTGGGGCGGCAGGTGGCAGCGCTCGTAGACGGGCGTATCGCCGGGAGGGTGGAGATCGACTCCCTGCGTCCGGGCCTGCATTCGCTCGAGCTACGGGGCGTGAGAGCCCTCTCGCCGTCTGGCGAGCAGGTCCTGTCCGTGGAGCGCGCCCGCCTGCAATGGGATCGTTGGCCGATGGCGGGACCCGACTGGACGTTCTCCCGCCTGGAGGTGGAAGGGGCGCGCGTCGACCTCGACGTGGGAGCGGCCTTCGAGCCCCGGTCGTCGTCTTCGGCGGCAGGATCGGCTCCGGTCTTCTCGATCGGCGAGCTCGCGATCGAGCGGGCCGATCTGCTACGTGGATCCGTCACCGTGGCGGAAGGGATCGCCACGCGGCTCCGGGTGCGGATCGACTCGGAGGGGATGACCGCGGCGGGCACGGCGTCCGGACGGCTGCCCGGGTGGGAGGAGCCGATCGAGGTCGACCTCGACGGCGCTTTGGCCGACGGCTGGCGCACTGCGAGGCTCGGCACGCTGGCGCTTCGGTCGGGCGGATCGACCGCATCGCTCGCGTTGACGGCCGATCTCGCAACCTGGTCCGTGGACGTGCAGGAGCTCGACCTGCACGTCGCGGCGGCGGAGCTGGCGCAGGTGGCGCCGGGCCTCTCCCGCCTGGACGGACTGCACGCGACGGGGGCCGCGGCGCTCGAGGGCGGCGTGGCCCGGGCGAAGCTCGCGGTCGAGCAGGGCGCGAACCAAGCGCTGGTCGAGGCCGAGCTCGCGCTCCTGAGCCTGGCGTGGAGCGTGCGCGCCACATCCGTACACGTGGAGCCGGCGGCGTTCGACGGGGCGCTGCCGCCTGCGAAGGTGAGCGGCGCGATCGAGATCCTTGGGGCCGGCGCCGAGCTGCGGGAGGCGCGCCTCGAGGGAGTGGAGCTCCGCCTGGCGGGCGCCCGCGCCGGGCCGATCGACGCCGAGGCCGGGAGGGAGGCGGAGGGGTGGAGGGTGGAGCGGCTCGTGGCGCCGTTCCCCGGCGGAAGGTTGCGGGCGTCCGGACGGCTTGGCGCTTCGTTCACGTCGCTCGACTATCGGCTCGACGTGGAGAGCCTCGAGCGCGCCGCGGCGACGGTCGACGGATGGTGCGACGCGCTGGGCCTCTCGCGGCCGGGCCTCGGCGAGGTGTCAGGGTCTTTCACTGCTGAGGGGCGGATCGAAGGCAGGACGGACGCGCCCACCATCGTCGCCCACCTGCGCGCTCCTCGCCTCGAGCAGGGTGGCGTCGTCGCCACGGACGTCGACGTGCGGGGCCGTGTCTCTGGGCTCCAGGGGCGCCCTTCGGCGCACCTGTCGGGAACCATCGGAGCGCTGGGAGATCTGGAGGCGATCGGCCTGGACCTCGAGGTGCGCGGCGGCAAGGCCAAGGGAAAGCTCGAGGGCCGCAGCGCCATCGGCATGCTCCACGCGAGCCTCGACGCGGCGGTCGCGCCCGACCTCTCCTGGCTGCGCTTCGAGTCCCTCGTCTTCGAGTGGCCCGGATCCGCCTGGACGCTTCGGGAGGCGGCGACGCTGCGCCTCGACGGCGGCGTGAACGCCGAGGCGCGGTTCTCGGGCCCGGGCGGTGGCGAGCTGTCGGGATCCGTGTCTTCGGCGCGGGGCAGGTGGACGGTGGAGGCGATCGGCGAGCGGATCGACGTGGCGTCGCTGCCGGCGTTCCTCGGCCTCGAGCGCATCGGGGTCACGGGCCGCGCGTCCTTCACCGCGCGCGCCTCCTCCGAAGGACACCTCCTCGAGGGGACGCTCGAGGCGCTGGAGCTCGGCGGGATCCCGGGCCTCTCCGGCCGGATCGCCGGCGAGGCGAACGTTCGAGTCCGGTCGGAAGGGCCGTGGCGCGTGCCCCTCGTCGAGGCCTCCCTCGAGGCGCCGTCCCTCGACGTGGAGGGGATCGAAGGGATCGCCGTCTCTTTGAGGGGCACCTGGGCGATGGGAGAGGCGAAGGTTGAGGTGGACCTGGCGCGGCGGGGACACGCCCTGGCGGGCGCCACCTTGCGCCTGGAGGGTGGCCTCGACGACGTCGAGCGGTGGAAGGATCTGCCCCTCCATGTCTCCGTCTCGTCCGCTGCGCTGGACCTCGAGCAGATCGCTCCCCTGCTCGCCGCGGCGGTGCCGGGCATCGACGTGGCGGGGACGGGCGACGTCGAGCTTCAGATCGAGGGGACCGCCGCGAGGCCGAGGATCTCGCTGAATGGATCGATCCGCGACGGCACGTGGGAGGGGCAGGCGATGGGCGACGTCACCGTGCACGCGAGTGGTCGCGACGGCCTCGTGGAGGTCTCGGTGCGCGCCTCGGCCGCCTCGGGAGGAGACGCCCGGATCGACGCGGCGATCGGCGTCGATCTCGCGATCGACGCCGGGAAGGATCGGCGCTTCGCCGCCGCGCCCGTGGAGGCGAAGGTGCATGTCGAGGGCGCCGAGCTCGGGATCGCGCGGCCCTTCCTGCCCTCCCTGCGCCAGCTCTCGGGCAGGCTGGACGCGAGCGGAACGGTCTCGGGGACCCTCGGCGATCCCAGGGCGGAGGGGACGATCTCGATCCGCGGCGGGCGGATCGCCCACGACGCGATCGGCGAGCTGCGGGACGTGGAGGTGCAGCTCGAGGCTCATCCGAACCGGGTGATCGTGCGCCGCCTGGCCGCGCGATCCTCGGGATCGCTCGTCGCCACCGGCGAGGCGACCCGCGGCCCCGCTGGCGACGGGCCATGGGCGCTGTCCTTGCGGCTGGACGCGAACCGCTTCGGCATCGTCTCCAACGATCTCACCCGGGCCTGGCTCGACGCCCGGGCGACCGTGGCGGGCTCCCTGACGAGCAGCCTCCTCGACGCGGACGTCGTGGTGGAGGAGGGCACCATCCGGTTGCCGGATCGACCGGGCCGATCGATCCAGTCCCTCGATCCGCACCCCGACTTCCACCTTGCCGGTCAGGCGAGCGGCGACGGCGTGGTGGTGGCGTCCGCCGAGGGCGGGGCGTTCCAGGTGCGCCTGCACGTCACCACGAAGCAGCCGGTGCGGCTGCAGGGGATCGATCTCTCCATCGCGATGGGCGCGGATCTGCGCCTCTTCCGTGACGCGGAAGGGCTGCGCCTCACGGGAGCGGTCGAGACCACGCAGGGGACCCTCCTGGTGATGGGGCGCCGGTTCGACCTGCAGCGGGGCCGGGTGAGCTACCTGGGGACGGAGGCCCTGGACGCGCCGCGCCTGGAGGTCACCGCGGTGCAGGAGTCGCCCCACGCCCAGGTGACGGTGACGATCGGCGGGACGGCGCGGAGACCCACCGCGGACCTGCGCTCGAACCCGCCGATGTCCGAAGCGGAGATCGCGACGCTCCTCGCGACCGGGAGGCCGCAGCTCCAGCGCGGCGCCGGCGGCGTCAGCGAGGCGACGGGCGCCGCCACCGCGCTCGGCGCGGTCGTCACGTCGCAGCTCCGCCGCGGGATCGCCGCCAAGCTGCCGGTGGACGTGATCTCCGTGCAGGCGGGCGAGGAGGGCCTCGAGACCGGGAGCCTCGAGGCGGGGAGCTACGTGACCGATCGGATCTACGTCGGCTACTCCCGCAACTTCGGCGTGCTCGAGACCGACCGGCGCAACGCCAACGAGGTGCGCGTCGAGTACCAGCTCCACCGGCAGTGGACCCTCGAGGTCACCTATGGCGATCGGGGCGCCGGCGACGCGGGCGTGTTCTGGAAGCGCGAGTTCCGCTAACGGGCGGCGGCCTCTTCCGTCGTCACGGGCAGCGGCTGGGGCGGGTCGCCGAGGAGGCCGAACGCCGGCGCGACGGGCTGCTCCGCCCGCGCGATGCGATAGCGCTCGAGCTTGTTGTAGAGCGAGCGCCGGCTGATCCCCAGCACCTTCGCCGTCTTGTTCTTGTTCCAGCCGAAGGCGTCGAGGGTCCGCGCGATCACGGTGCGCTCGACCTCCTTCATGGCCGTGCCGATCGGGATGCGGATCGAGGCGGAGTCTCCCTCGTCCCGGTGGATCATGCGGGGGAGGACCGCCGGCGTGATCCGCCCGCCGCTCTCCAGGATCACCGCGTGCTCGATCACGTTTCGCAGCTCCCGGACGTTGCCGGGCCAGGCGTAGCGGGCGAGGAGCGTGAGGGCGTCGTCGTCCACCGTGGGGACCGGCTTCTGGTAGCGGGACGCGAAGGTCCGCACGAATCCGGCGACCAGGTCGGGGACGTCCTCCGGCCGCTCCCGCAGCGGCGGGAGGTCGATCGAGAACACGTCCAGCCGGTAGCGGAGATCCTCGCGGAACTTGCCCTCCCGGACCAGAGGCGCGAGGGCGCGACCCGTCGCCGCCACCACCCGGGTGGCGGGCGGCGTCCGCTCGTCGCCGAGGGTGCGCAGGAGCGTGAGCTGGCCCTCCTCGTCGAGCGACTCGATCTCGTCGAGGAAGAGGGTCCCACCCCGCGCCTGCGCGATCCGGTTCTCCAGCTCCGGCGTCGCGGCGCCGTGGGCCAGCGCGGAGACGTGGAGGGCCACGAACGGCCCCTCGGCCCGGGATGACCTGGAGTGGATCATCCGTGCACATGTCTCCTTGCCGGAGCCGCTCTCGCCGCGCACCAGCACCGGCGCCTCGATCGACGCCGCGAGGGCGATCTTCTCGCGTGCCAGCCGCATCGCGTGGGATCGGGCGGCTACGCCGTCGCGCTCCTCCCGCCGGGAGAGGAGGACCTGCTTGTCCTGGAGCATGCGGGAGACGATGGCTCGGAGCTGCCGCGCCTCCACCGGCTTGGTGAGGTAGTCCGCTGCGCCGGCCTTCAGCGCGGCGATCGCGGTCTGCAGGTTGGCGTGCCCCGTCACCACGAGGACCGACGCGTCGGGGAGCCGCTCCCGGACCGCGCGGGTGAGCTCGATGCCGCTGCGGCCCGGCATCACGAGGTCGGTGATCACGAGGTGATACTCCTTGTGGCGGATGCGGTCGTCCGCCTCCTCGGAGCTGGAGGCCGTGTCCACTTCGTGTCCGTCTCGACGGAGCAGGTCGACCACCGCGGCGAGCGCTTCGGGATCGTCGTCTACGGCCAGGATTCGATATCCGGTCACGACTTACCTCCGTCCGTTGTCCAAATTTTGTCCCCGGGTGGGTAACGGCCTGCCAACGTTAAGCACGCCCTCGGAGCCGCCAAGTGCACCCCTCCTGCACCCATGGGGACGAAGCGCTCGGTGTACGGATGCGCTAGGCTCCAGCGGATGCCTTCCCTCACCGATCTTCCGGGCGTGCGTGTCGGCCACGCGACGGACCCCGAAGCGGCCACCGGCTGCACCGTGGTGCTCTTCGACCGCCCGGCCCTCGGAGGCATCGACGTGGGCGGAGGTTTCGCGTCCACGCGGCAGACCGACTCGCTGCGGCCCGGCGGCCGCGCGAACGAGGTCCACGGCTTCCTCCTCACCGGCGGATCGGCGTTCGGCATGGAGGCGGCGACCGGCTGCATGCGCTGGCTCGAAGAGAAGGGCGTCGGCTTCCAGACGCCGGCGGCGCGGGTGCCCAGCGTCCCCACCGCGGTGCTCTACGACCTCGGCATCGGCTCGTCGATCCGGCGGCCCGATGCGGCGATGGGACGCGCCGCGTGTGAAGACGCGACCGACCGACCGGTGTCGGAAGGGAACGTCGGGGCGGGAACGGGCTGCACGGTTGGGAAGAGGCTCGGCTACGCGAGCGCGTGGAAGGGCGGGCTCGGCAGCTTCGCGGCGAAGGTCGATCGCTGGACGATCGGCGCGATCGCCGCCGTGAACGCCCTCGGCGACATCCACGACCCCCACACGGGTGCGCCCATCGCCGTCGCCCGCGGCCCGGCGGAGGAGTGGCGGAGACAGGCGGCCGAGGCGCCGGGGCAGGGCGCGCCGGGGAAGCGGGCGGTGACGGATCCCGGCGAGGGGAACACCACGCTGGTGGTGGTCTGCACGGACGCGCCGCTCGATCGCAACCAGCTCTGCCTCCTGGCGCGGATGTCCCACGACGGGCTCGCCCGCTCCATCCGGCCGGCGCACACGCCCTTCGACGGCGACGTGGTGTTCACCGCCTCCACCGCGCCGCCCACCGAGCTGCGCGTCGACGATCTGGTCCTCGCCCGGCTGGGGCGCGCGGCGATCGAGGTCGTGGCGGAGGCGATCGTGCGTGGGGTGAAGGCGGCGCAGCCGCTCCACGGGATCCCTGCGCCGGGCCCGTGAAGGGATCGCCCCCGCCAGGGCGGGAACGATCTCGTCGGCTCGCGCCTTGGCGCGAGCGGGCTCGTTTTCGTTTTCTCGTCAGCGGCCTCGCGCGAGCCCCGACGCCATCCGCGCATGGCAGGCGAGCCGTCGCATCCATAGATCAATCCACCCGCTGGAGGTGACCATTGTCCACACCCGACAGACCGGCCAACCGGCTCGCCCGCGAGGCGTCGCCGTACCTGCGCCAGCACATGTACAACCCGGTCGATTGGTACCCATGGAGCGATGAGGCGTTCGAGAGGGCCGTCGCCGAGCAGAAGCCGATCCTGCTCTCGGTCGGCTACGCGGCGTGCCACTGGTGCCACGTGATGGAGAAGGACGCCTTCGAGGTGGAAGAGGTGGCGGCGCTGATGAACCGCGACTTCGTCTCGATCAAGGTGGACCGCGAGGAGCGCCCCGACGTCGACGCCCTCTACCAGGGCGTGGTGCAGCTGATGGGCCGCGGCGGCGGCTGGCCGCTCACCGTGTTCATGACGCCGGACCGCAGGCCCTTCTTCGGCGGCACCTACTTTCCGCCGCGTGCCGCGTACGGCATGCCGGGGTTCTCGCAGGTGCTCGGCTCCCTCGCCGACGCGTGGAAGAACCGCCGCGAGGAGGTGGAGAAGAGCGCCGCGTCCTTCGAGGAGGGGCTCTCGCGCTTCGCGCGCCTCGGCCTCGGCGTCGAGGGGGAGCACGCGGTGGGCGTGCCCGATCTCGTGCGCGCCGCCGATCGCATCGTCCAGGAGGGCGACACCGACCACGGCGGCTTCTTCGGCGCGCCCAAGTTCCCGCATCCGATGGAGCTGTCGTTCCTGCTGCGGATGGCGGCGTCCGGCCTCGAGGAGATGACGGACGATCGCCGTCGCGACGCGGAGCGGCTCCTGCGCCAGAGCCTCGACGCGATGTACCGCGGCGGAATCTACGACCACGTGGCCGGCGGCTTCCACCGCTACTCCGTGGACGAGGCGTGGGCGGTCCCCCACTTCGAGAAGATGCTCTACGACAACGCGCTCCTGCTGCGGGTCTACGCGGAGGGCGCGGTGGCGCTGGGCGACGACTCGTACGCCACGGTGGCCCGCGAGATCGCGGGGTGGATGGCGAGGGAGCTGCAGGACACCAAGGGCGCCTTCTACTCGTCGCAGGACGCCGACAGCGAAGGGGTGGAGGGGAAGTTCTTCGTGTGGACCCGAGCGCAGCTCGACGAAGCGCTGGGGCCGAGGCTCGCCGCCGACGCCGCCGCGCGCTACGGCGTCACCGAGGAGGGGAACTTCGAGCACGGCGCCACCGTGCTGCACCTCGCGAGGCCCGAGGTGCCGGCGAGCGGCGAGGAGGCAGCCGAGATCCGCAGGCGGCTCCTCGAGGCGCGGGAGCGTCGTGATCGCCCCGCGACTGACGACAAGGTGATCACCGCTTGGAACGGCCTCGCGATCGGCGGCCTCGCGGCGGCGGGTCGGCTGCTCCTCGATCGGGATCTCGTCGCGCAGGCGAGGCAGGCGGCGGAGTGCCTGCTGCAGACCTTCGAGACGTCCGGCGGGCTGCACCGGATCTGGCGGAACGGGCAGGTGAAGGAGGGGGCGTTCCTCGACGACTTCGGCGCGATGAGCGAGGGGCTCCTGGAGCTCTTCGAGGCCACCGGCGACGCCCGCTACCTGGTGGAGGCGCGGCGGTTCGCCGAGGAGGCGATTCGGAGCTTCTGGGACGACGACGCGGGGATGTTCTGGCTCGCGCCCGCTCCTCCCGCTGCGGACGGCGGCGGGCAGGCCGACGAGCTGCCACATCGCATGCCGTCTGTGCACGACAACGCGGCGCCCTCCGGCGCCTCCAGCCTCACGACGGCGCTCGTGCGGCTGCACGCCCTCACGGGAGAGGCGCGGTTCGGTGAGATTGCCGAGCGCTGGCTGCGCCGGCAGCGGGACGAGATGCTGCGCAACCCGTTCGGCTTCGGGCACCTGCTCGGCGCGGCCTTCCTCGCGGCGAGGGGGATCGACGTGGTGGCGGTGGTGGGGAGGGAAGGGCGTGAGCGCGACTCGCTCCTGGCGGCGGCGCGCAGGGGCCTTCGCCCGGAGGTCCTCGCGTTCGCCTCCACCGATTCCACCATCGAGGCGGTGGCGGGAAAGGGCGAGGTGGACGGGCGGCCGGCGGCGTACGTGTGCAGGCAGTTCGCGTGCGAGGCGCCCAGGACCGATCCCGGCGAGGTGTCCGATGCGCTCGGCATGGCTTGAGCGGGCGATCGCCCTCGCGGCGATCGGGGCGGCGGTGGTCTTCGCGCAGGGGTGTGCCAGCGACTGCGAGGTCGCGTGCGGCAAGCTGCAGTTCTGCGGCCAGCTCCCGGACATCGATCTGCTGGCGTGCGTGGATCGTTGCGACGAGCGAAGGAGCGAGAACGGAGACCAGACCCGCCTCTGCGCCGACTGCCTGCATGGATCGTCGTGCAACACCGTGAGGCTGGGCGGCTGCTCGCAGGATTGCGCGCCAGTGGTGGGCCCGCGCTCCGAAGGCACGGGCGGTACGGGCGGCACGGGCGGCACGGGCGGCACGGGCGGCACGGGCGGCACGGGCGGCACGGGCGGCACGGGCGGCACGGGCGGCACGGGCGGCACGGGCGGCACGGGCGGCACGGG